>JAEIGA010019056.1_pt1 | contig 10464 bp, 7 predicted proteins | sample 9270691 | NCBI WGS metagenome assembly JAEIGA01 (sample SAMN17057246, study PRJNA624740) | gut metagenome | biome: biome; isolation source: fecal sample | host: Bos grunniens | place: China: Xizang | collected 2019
ACGGCGCCCTGCGCTGGCGTGGGCGGGCGCTGTACCCCTCCGACGAGTTCTACAACTGCCGGACCATCACCTGCGAAGGTGAGCGCTGTTTCCTCCGGGATGGCGTTATCCGGCCTTATCTGTACCAGGACACGCCTGCGGCCATCTTTGCCGACGCCCTGGAACAGTACAACGCACAGGTGGACGGCTGGAAACAGTTTGCCCTGGGCACCGTGACGGTGACCGACGCAAACGACTATATACGGCTGGAAAATGAAAGCGCGGAAACATTTGCAGACTTTTTCGACAAGCTGGTGGCGCGGTGCGGTGGTTATATCACCTTTACGGACGACGGCAAGGGCGGCCGGGCTATCAACTGGCTGGCGGAAATCGGCAGCGAAAGCGACCAAGCCATTGAGTTCGGCCAGAACCTGCTGGACTTTGCCCTGTCCGGGCAGTCCGACGAACTGGCCACGGCCCTGGTCCCCTATGGTGCTGTGCTGGATGACGACAATGGCGACGAGAAGAACCGCAAGCGCGTGACCATTGCCAGCGTCAACGGCGGCCAGGACTGGATCCAGGACGACGACGCCGTGGCGCTGCGTGGCCGGATCACGGCCACCGTAACCTGGGACGACGTGACCGAGCCGGCCAACCTGCTGCGGAAAGCAAAGGAATGGCTGGCGGAGCATAAAAAGGCCGTCACGGCCCTGCAGCTGTCCGCTGTGGACCTGTCCCGGCTGGACCGCACCATGGGCACCTATCACGACGGCGACCTGGTGCCGGTCCGCTCCAAGCCCCACGGCGTAAATGAAAAGTTCCAGCTGACAGACCGCACCATTGACTGGCTGAACCCGGAGGGCGGCAACGTCACCCTGGGCAAAACCAAAACCAGCCTAACCGGCGCGGACGCGCTGCTGGAGCGTGACGTTAATACAAAAATTGTCATTCTCAACAATGCAGTTATTAACGGCCAGATCCAGACCCAGCAGCTGGAGCGCACCCTGACCAGCAAAATCGAGCAGCTGGCCGGCAGTATTACCCTGGAGGTAAGCGGCGGCCTGGGCAACCTGGCAGCCATCCGGCTGAGTGTGGGCGAGGACGTATTCACGGAAAGCCTGGACCTGTCCGACGTCCGCAAAAAGTTTGCGGACGACCCCAGCACCATCACAATCGAGGCCGGCACCGTGACCTTTAACGCCGGCACCTTTGTGGTCAATAGCCAGTATTTCCAGGTGGACGCTTACGGCGTGATCAACGCAACGGCGGGCACCATCGGCTCCCTTTCGCTGTGCGAAACAGGTATTTACAGCAAAGACGACGCCCTGCAATACGGCTACACTGGCTGGAATGCTGACGCATATATCAGCAACAACGCATTTTTTGCGGGAGCGAAAGATAGTGCAGGAAATGACGCGGCTTTTCACGTTACCTATGGCGGCAATATGTTCGTGCGCAGCCAGCTTATAATTGGCGACACATTCTACGGCAACGGGTGCTATATCACCAAATTTAACACCGGTGTAATGGAGCTGTACTATGTGCCGTCAAACGCGGACGTTACAAATGGCAACGCGACGGACGACCAAGTTGGCCAGGAGCTGCTGTGCGCAACTATCAGCACAAAATACTATCACGGCCGCACCCATGGCTTATCCCTGAGAGTTGAGGAGGCCGGAAACTATATCATGTTTTCGCATCCCAATAGCTCTTTTGCTACTGGCTATGAGGTCGACTATTACCTGAATTATGGTTTTTCGACCAACTACGAGGAAATGCACATTTTCCAGACTTCTGCGAGATTTTTGGACAAAACGGTGTTTCAAAAAGCCTATTGCGTCACGTTGTACCTGCAGAAAAACGCGTATATGTACGCGTATGACTACGACGGCAACATCGTCGCTAATTTGCTCCATTATCGTGACGGAACTGTTAAGGTAGGCGACAGTGACAGCATCCTAGAGCTGGAAGGAAACACAGTGGTCCTTGGCGAAACCGGCGCCACGGTCACGTCCGACCGCAACGCAAAGAACAGCATCGAGGAGCTACCGGCGGCATACGAGGCGTTTGTGGACGCCCTGGAGCCGGTCCGCTTCAAGTATAACGAGGGCACGTCCGGCCGCTACCATGTGGGCTATATCGCCCAGGACGTAGAGGCGGCCCTGACCGCTGCCGGGCTGACCACCCAGGACTTTGCCGGCTATGTGGATATTGGCCGCACCGGGGAACTGGGCTTGCAGTATACCGAGTTTATCGCTATTCTGCATAAGAAGATCAAGCGGCTGGAGGCGCAGGTGGCTGCGCTCCAGACCGCGCAATAATAGGAGGGCTTTACATGACTTTAACCAATGCGAAAATTTTTGACAGCGTGCCGGTGCTGGCCCAGGCCAAGCAGGAAACCGGCGTGCTGGGCTACGCCATTATGGTGAACCTGCGCAAGCTGTCCGCCGAGGTAAACGAGTACGCCGAAAAGCGCAACGAGCTGCTGGCCCAGTACGGCACCGACCAGGGCGACGGCAAGTACAATTTCACCCCGGAGCAGAGCGTGGCGTTTTCCAAGGCCCTGCAGCCCTATGCGGATATGGAGGTCGACGTGGCCGTGCGGCAGGTGTCCGAGGAGGTATTCTGCAGCGGCGGCCTGACTGCCTGGCAGATGGGCGTGCTCAGCTGGATGGTAAAGGAGGAATAACCCGTGGGCTACACAGTTATCGAGGCCAAGATCACAGACCAGGCCATGCGGCTGACCAATTCCCCGAAACTGGCCAGCGGCGGCGTCAATGAGGTGCAGGTGCAATTCACGTTCTGCAGCCTGTGGGACGGCTTTGCGAAAACGGCTATTTTCTACAATGACCCGACAAAGGTCTACGCTGCCCTGGTGACAGATAACGCCGCCGTTGTTCCGCACGAGGTCATGGCAGACGGTGGGCTGTTCTACATGGGCGTTTTTGGCACCAACGCCGACGGCCAGACCCGCACCGCCGAGGTGCTGCCGCTGGAAGTTATGCAGGGCGCCATTACCACGGCCACGGCTGTTTCGGACCCGACGCCGGATATTTACCAGCAGATCCTGGCCCAGCACGCCATGCTTTTGGCCCGTGTCACTAACCTGGCCACACTGGAGGAGGGTAGCACTACCGGCGACGCAGAACTGATGGATGTTCGGGTCGGCCATGACGGCACGATCTACGCCAACGCTGGCGAGGCCGTCCGTGAGCAGACAAAACAGGCAATTTCGGCCGCTGGTGCGAGTAACACGGAGCTGATTGATATTCGCAAAGGGCATGACGGCACTGAGCATAAAACTGCGGGTGAAGCTGTCCGAGAACAAGTTGGAGAACTTCACAGCATTCTTGATGAAGTGTTTGATAAAAAAGAAACTGGCGAATACGAGAGAACGCTGGTTACGGCGCTGACTATCGAGGATTTTTCGCAGAGAGGACAAACCGCATACGGTGACACCGCACTGATTGAGGTAACTCCCAATAGTGAATATATTTTGTCTTTTGATAGCTGCGCAGAGTTTACTGGCATGGGCAGTTTATTCCTTTCCGAATACACAGAAGCGAAAGAAGCCGTTGTTTCCGATGAGGTTATCGGCTTTGTACGCATCGGTGTTGATGGTGTGCCGCCATCGACTGGGCTAGTGGCAAGCGTTTTCCCCAATGGTGGTTATACCACGATTGTCGTAGGCGAAAACACAAGATATATCAAGCTGATGTTCGATGCCTATTTGGGAGCCCCCGAAAGGCTTCCGGGAGGGTTAAAACTTGAGTATGATTTGCCAGTCACCAAAAGGGTTTTATCGGAAGATATGTTGCCCGAAGAACTGCAAAATGTTAGTGAGGAAATGCAAAAACTTAGCGATGAACTTCACGGCATTCGTACAGGTTATGACGGCACTGTCTACGAAACCGCAGGCGAAGCAGTTCGAGAAGTACAAAAACAGGTCGCAGATTTGGGGCGTCAATCCATCGTCAATGAGTCCAAGAATTTAATCGACATGAACGCCATCACAACTGGCGGCTGGCACTATAACGGAAAAGCTGATATGTACCCAGCCAATCAGTATGTGCAAAATTATTGTTTTACCGACTATATTCCTGTTATTGGCGGTGAGAAGTATGTATTCAGCACTCGCTATGGCTTTGTCCAGCAGGGTCATATGCACTCTTTCTCGTACTTCGATAAGGACAAGAATTTTATATCTTCCACCATTAACAATGGCGAGCTTGTCGATTACTTTGTATTTGACATTCCGACAGGGGTCGCTTATGTAATTATCAATAGTAGCAACTATTCCGAGTTTGTGGATTCCAGACCGCAGCTTGAAAAGGGCGAAGTTCCTACGGAATACGAGGAGTATTTCCCCCGTGAAGAATTGCCGGGATACCGTCTGCCCGACTTGAAGGTGAAATCGGAGCAAATCGAAGGTCTGGTTTTTCCAGAAGAAGCGGTAGAGCACAACATTCTTCGTCTGCCCGAAAAATACAACCTTGTGGTCGGTGATACCTTTGAACTGTTCTACAAGGGAATCATGCTGTGCAAAGACCCCTATCGCTATAACATTCTTGTCACCTGTGATGTTGGCAACGCCTTTGCCAGAAAGTTTACTGCCACGCCCACAGAAGCAGGAACATACACGCTGACCGTTCAAGTGTCGGATGATGATGGGAATGTATTGCAGGAGCAATCCACTCAGCTTGTGGTATCTTCCAAGATGGTAAGCCCTGCAAGCCAGATCAATGTGCTTTGCGTGGGCGACAGCCTTACGGCTGGCGGCCAGTGGGTCGACGAGGTGTACCGCAGATTGACCAAAACGAACTCCGTTACCCAGCATAATGCCACAGCCCCCGCAGGTGATGGACTGGCAAACATCGTCTTTGTAGGCAAGAAAACCACAACCAACGGGGCTGGATATGAAGGAACCGGCGGCTGGGCATACAGCAGTTATCTCAGCACTACGAACACCACAAATCCGTTTTTGTATAATGGTGCAATCAACTTTTCTTCCTACTGTGCGGAACTGGGGATTAGCAAGATTAACCAATGCTATATTCTGCTGGGCTGGAATATGGCTGGTTATAGCGAGGATGCCTTTAAGACGGACGCGAAGGCATTTATTGACCTGTTGATTGCCCACAATTCGGCGATGAAAATTGTCCTTGTTGGCATTCAGATACCTTCTATTGATGGATTAGGCGACAATTACGGAGCAAAGGGCACATATTCCAAATACCGAGCATTACAGGAGTATGTGTTCAATGTGGACAAGTGGAACTTGGACATTGCCGCAGACTACCCGAACAATGTTTCTACAATCAGCATTGCTGGACAGTTTGATACTGAAAACAATATGCCGACAACCACAAAGGCTGTCAATGCTAGAAGCACAAAGACCTTCGAGATGCAAAACAACGGCATCCACCCGGCAACTGAGGGATATTATCAAATTGCGGATGCAGCCTACCGAAAATTTACGGCGGATAACGCATAATTCAACACAAAAGCACCGCCCTTCGGGGCGGTGCTACCCCAAAAGGAGGAGATTGCAATGGCAATTAAGACTGCAAAAGAGCTGGCCGCAGCTGCCGAGGCCGTGGCAAAGAACTACAAAACCCTGTACGTCATGGGCTGCTTTGGCGCACCCATGAACGAGAAAAACAAGGCCCGCTATACCAAAAACCACAAGTACAACAAGGCAGCGGACCGCACGGCCATGATCAAGGCGGCCAGCGCCGACACCTTTGGCTTTGACTGCGTCTGCCTGATCAAGGGCCTGCTGTGGGGCTGGAGTGGCGACAAGGCCAAAACCTACGGCGGCGCGTCCTATGCGACCAATGGCGTGCCGGACATCGGTGCGGACAGCATGATTAAAAAGTGCGCCGAAGTGTCCGCCGATTTTTCCAAGATCCAGGTGGGCGAGGCCGTATGGTGCAAGGGTCATATCGGTGTTTACATCGGTGACGGCCTGGCCGTGGAGTGCACGCCCAGCTGGAAAAACTGCGTGCAGATCACTGCCTGCAACTGCACCAAGGCCGGCTATAACCGCCGCAACTGGACCAAGCACGGCAAGCTGCCCTATGTGACCTATGAGGAAGAAAAGCCCGCAGCGGATCCGGCAGACGTACCCAGCGTCAAGGCCACAGACAGCGCCCGGTATTATTTGAAAACCCTGGCCGGTACATATAAGGTCACGGCCAGCAACGGCCTGAACGTGCGCCACGGCGCCGGTGCGACCAAAAAGAAAATGGTGGCCATCCCCTACGGCACCAAGGTCAAATGCTACGGCTACTACAGCACCAGCCTGGGCGTCAAGTGGCTGTATATCCAGTTTACCTATAAGGGCACCCAGTACACCGGCTTTGCATCTTCCAAGTACCTGAAAAAGTAAGGAGGGCGGACCAATGGAGAACTTGACACCGGGCGAGATCGTCGTGCTGATTATCGGCGGCCTGCTGGCCCTGGCCGGTTTTATTAACACCGTAGGCTCTGCCGCTGAGAAGATCGCCAAGGCCGTCAGCGCGGCCAAAGCCCCCAACGCCCACCAGGACGAACGCCTGGACGCCCTGGAGGAATGGCGCAAGGAAGTGGACCGCAAGCTGAACAATGACAAGGAACAGCTGGACGAGATCCACGCCGGTCTGCAGGCCAGCTACCAGGCGCAGCTGGCCCTGCTGGACCACGGCATTGACGGCAACAACATCAAGCAAATGCAGGACGCCAAGCAGGTGCTGCAGCAGCACCTTATCAGCAAGAAATAGGAGGCGCTTGTGAGAGTTTTACGTTTTAACGCAGCCGGGCAAACGCTGAGCCGCGACCCCAGCTGCATCTTTTCCGGCATCATGGCCGGCAGCAAGGGCTACCTGCGGGCCCTGTTCCAATTCTCTGCCGACTGGGCAGGCTGCAAGAAAGTGGCCGTATTCTCCCACAAGGGCAAGGAATACCCGGTGGCCCTGGACAAGGCCGGCTATTGCGAGGTCCCGGAGGAAGTGCTGGCCGGCAGCCCAGTGCCGGTGCAGGTCTACCTGGTGGGCCAGCGGGGCGAGGTCCGTATCACCACGAACGCGGTGGCGTTCAAAGTAAGCCGCTAAAGGAGGGGCAACTATATGGCAACTATTGACGAGATCCTGGCCGCCATGCCGGAGCCGGCTGCAGAGGGCGACCACGATTATCTGGTTATTGACCCGGCAAGCCGCACCATTTCCGTGCCTGAGAGCGAGGCCGTGTTCGGCGTAACCGGCGACGAGCTGGCAGACCGCAAATACTTCCTGTGCCCCCGCTTTGTTGGCGACGGCCTGGACCTGTCCGGCATGTTTATCCGGGTGAACTACCGCAACGCCAACGGCGAGGAGGACGGTTACCTGGTCAACGACGTGGCCATTACTGCCGACGGCGATTATATCACCTTTAGCTGGCAGCTGACCGCAAAGGTGGTGGCCTATATGGGCGCTGTCCAGTTTGGCGTCTGTGCGGATCTTCCCAACACCACGGGCCGGAAAATGCCCGATTGGAACACCGCCATGGCAAGCGGCGACGTTTTGCAGGGCCTGCACCCCGACCTGGGCGACGTGGAGGGCGAAACCTCCGACGTGGTCACACAGCTGCGGGCCGAAATTACGGCCGGCACGGCGGCTGTGGAGGCCTGTGGCGCGGAACAGATCCAGGCGGTAAAGAATGCCGCCGCAGCAGAAACCGCCGACGCCGTGGCCGCTATCCAGGCCCAGGGCGAGGCCACCCGTGCAAGCATCCCCGCAGACTATTCCGCAATGGCTGCCACGGTTGACACGCTGACCCGTGACCGGGCCACAGCCATCGTCTGCCAGGCTGAGGGCACCGCCATCCAGGTGCAGGACGCCAGCAACGACCCGCTGCAGGGGCTGCGCATTTTCGGCAAGTCCACCCAGGACGGCACGCCCACCCCGGACAACCCGGTGGAGATCGTGAGCCTTCCCGCGCCGGTGGTGGGTGTGTATGGCAAGAACTTAATACCACCGACGGCTGATACATTCACAGGACAAGGCATTACGTCAAGCCCTGCAGACGCTGGTACCGTAACACTAAACGGCGCGGCCACGGCTGAAATGTCGCGAGTTGTCGCTAAGGGCATTAATTTGGCGCCTGGACGGTATACGCTGTCTGTCCATGGGCTCAACAATGAGGACACGAACCACGACCGAGTTTTTATGGCTGGCGCAAATGGCGCGGTGCTTGTGAACTATGTAATGACGGACAAGCCAGCGACGTTTACACTCACGGAGGCCACCACCGCGCAGGTGGCTGTAGTTTTCGCCGCGGGGTCCACTTATTCAAACGCGACGGTCGACGTGCAACTGGAACTGGGCGACGCAGCCACCGATTACGAGCCATACACCGGACAGACCCTGGCGCTCCAGATCGATCTGCCCGGCATCCCGGTATCCAGCGGCGGCAACTACACCGATGCAGACGGCCAGCAATGGATTTGTGACGAGGTGGACCTGGCCCGTGGCGTGTATGTGCAGAGAGTGCGCAATCTTGTGTTTAGCGGTGAAGAAACATTCGATAACACATGGTATCCCGTTGCGATATATCACATTCATTCCCCGGCGCCTCATGTAAACATTACCCACAACTTAGTGCGAAGCAGTCATTTTAACAATGTTTCTTGTGGCAACACTTTGGGAACGAGCGTGGCGTTTGGCAATCTTGATAAATTAGGGTTTGCGAGTTCGGACGATTTGACTGCATATTTTGCGGAGCAGTACGCGCAAAACAATCCCGTTACTGTTCAATATGTCATTGCAACCCCCATCGAAACTGCACTGACGGACGCGGAGGTGCAGGCGTTCCGTGCGCTGCATAGCCGCAAGCCCGTCACCACCGTGCTGAACGACGCCGGGGCCCACATGGCCCTGGAGTATGCAGCGGACCCGAAAACGTACATCGACAACAAACTGGCGGCCCTGGTAGCCGCAAACAACTAAGGAGGAAAACACCATGACTAAAACCGACATTATCCGCAAGCTGTCCAGCCGCAAGTTTTGGCTGGCCGTGGCCCTCTTTGTTTCCGGCCTGATCGTCGCCTTTGGCGGCGCAAAAGAAACCGCCGAAACCGTGAGCGGCTGCATCATGCAGGGCGCTGCCGTCCTGGGCTACCTGCTGGCCGAGGGCGCGACCGACGCAGCCAGCGCCCGCAGCGCGGCCGGTGAGGGCCTGCTGCTGGATGGCATTGCCGCGGAGGACCTGACCGACGACCAGCTGCGCAGCCTGCTGGACCAGATGGGCTATACCTGCACCGAGGATATGACCCGCGAGGAAATGCTGGCCGAGCTGGACGCATTGACCGAAACCGACGCCCTGGCATAATAGCAAGAGGGGCACCCCCCAGCGGGTGCCCCTCTTTTTATTTACCTGCCCCTTGCCGGCGCGGATCCGGCACCGCTAACGAACATATTTTGCAAAAAATGCACGTTAGCCCAAAATGCCTCTTTACAAATTTGGTTTTATCGGTTATAAGTACATCGTGGAAACGGCGCACCATCCCCGCCAACTGCCTGCCGGTCCCAGGCTGCTGGCAGCGCTGCACCCGCAACAAAATCCCTCCCCCAACTTCCGGGGAGGGTTTTTTTATTTGCCTGTCATTTGCCAGGGCCTGCTGTGGCGGGCTTTTTTGCGCATATCCATCATGTATATCCGTATGAACTTGGACACACATGTTTGATATAGCGGGCCAAAGGCTAGACCCGCAACTTTATATCAAGGCTTATCGGCGTTTCCTCCCCTTTTCGCGGGTGGCCGTTATTGCCGACGCGGTGGCGGCTGTAGGTGATCCGTTCAATACAAGCCTTTAGCAGTTTGTTCTTTTCGCGGGCCGGTGCGTCTGGATCCTGAAGCGCTGTCAGGGCGGCTTTGAAGTTTGCGACCTTTTCCTGCAGGTTGACCGGCTCCGGTATGCTGTCCCGTGCCGTACAGAGGGCCTGCTGCACTTCCTCTATCTCTTTTACTGTTTGGCCGTTCAACCGCTCAAAGACGTGGGCAGGCATTCCACCCTTTGTTTTTTCGTCCCATTGTGCTATCTCCAGTTCCTGCAATTCGCGCAAGCGCCGTTCCAGGTGCTCCACGGCCTGCCTGTGGACCTCTGCGCTTGTGTCCGTTCCGTTGTCTATCCTTATTTCAAAATCGGCCACAGCGGCCTCCAGGACCTCCACAAGCTGGTCCAGCACATCGGACATACGACAAGAGGCATTCCCACACTTGCGCTGCTGGCTGCAAAGATAGCGGGGCTCGCAATATTCGACGCCTTTGCTTTTGTAAGTTCGCCCGGACATAGCCCGGCCGCATTCGCAGAACATGATACCAGCCAGAGGATTAAAACCGTTGGCGTTCTTTTTGTTGCGCGGGATCTTGCCGCGGATTGCCTGCACCCGGTCCCACAGATCCCGGTCAATGATCGCCGGCTGTTTTCCGTCATATACCAGGTATTCCTCCATGCGCGGGCGGCTGAGC
>JAEIGA010019057.1_pt1 | contig 10464 bp, 9 predicted proteins | sample 9270691 | NCBI WGS metagenome assembly JAEIGA01 (sample SAMN17057246, study PRJNA624740) | gut metagenome | biome: biome; isolation source: fecal sample | host: Bos grunniens | place: China: Xizang | collected 2019
CCAAATGGAATAAGGAGATTTTACGCGGGCTAGAATGCGGTATTTGATACCTTTCTTGTCCAGTTTCTCGCGGATAGGAGCCGTGAATTCTCTGAACAGTTCTTCGCGTTCTTCTTTGGTTTCTTTCAGCTTGGCTTCAATTTGAGCATATTCTTCCGGGTGCTCATATTTAAAGCTCAGATCTTCCAATTCGGTTTTGATCTTATTCAATCCCAGGCGATTGGCCAAAGGTGCATAAATGTATAAGGTTTCTCCTGCAATCTTGTATTGTTTGTTAGGCAACATGGAACCGAGTGTACGCATGTTGTGCAAACGGTCTGCAATCTTGATGAGTATCACGCGGATATCATCGTTCATAGTCAGCAGGAGTTTTTTGAAATTTTCGGCTTGTGCTGAAGCACGGTCTCCGAAGATTCCTCCCGAAATTTTGGTCAGTCCGTCGACAATTTGTGCAATCTTCGGGCCGAACAAGTTTTCCATGTCTTCTACGGTGTAGTCGGTATCTTCCACTACATCGTGCAGGAGTGCGGCACAGATGGAAGTCGATCCCAAACCAATTTCTTCACAAGCGATTTGTGCAACCGCGATAGGGTGCATGATGTATGGTTCGCCTGAACGACGCTTTACTCCTTTGTGCGCTTGTTTGGCGAAATTGAATGCTTTTGTTATGATTTCAACCTTCCTACGGTGTTTGGTTGCAAGATAAGTGTCCAACAGTTTCTGGAACCCTTGGTTTATCATTTCCTCATCAGCCTGTTCTTGTTTCAGCTTTTCATCAGTCATGGTATTAGCCTCCTAATTTTCTTTCATGCAAAAATAAAGAAAAAAATGCTTCTACAAATTTTTTGTAGAAGCATTTATTGAAAAAGTGGGATTTATTTATCGGATACGGAGTGTTTTTCCTGCAGTGATATTGTTTCCTTTTATATTATTCAGCTTGCGAAGTTGGCTGACGGTGGTTCCATATCTAGCTGCAATGCCTCCTAGTGTGTCTCCTCGGCGGATTTTGTGGTAGGTGGCGTTTTTGGAATTTCCTTTTCCTGTAACATTTTCTTTAACTGCTACGGTTTTTCTTTTACTTAAATATTGGCTTGTTTTGAAGGCGTAAATACTATCTTGTAATTCAATGAATTGGTTGACTGTATTGTTAGGCAGTCTAAGTATGTATGGTTTGCTGTTTCCTGGTACAATGTCCTTTTTGTATTGTGGATTCAGACTGCGTAATTGTTCGATGTCGATATTGCAAACGCCTGCTACCTGATTCAAGTTAAGATCCTTGTGGATATGGATAGTGTCTGAAGTTGCAGGCAATTGTGTTTCCATCGGGCAGATGCCATGTTCACAATAGTAATGCATGACATAGTTGACTGCAATAAATCCCGGTACATATCCTCTTGTTTCTTTCGGAAGAAATGGGTAGATTTCCCAATAATCAGTAGCCCCACCAGCTCGACGGATAGCCTTGTTTACATTTCCCGGTCCACAATTATAGGCAGCCAAAACAAGATTCCAATCCTTATATATATTATAAAGGTCTTTTAAGTAGCGTGCAGCTGCCCAAGTTGATTTGATTGGATCTCTTCTTTCGTCTACCAAACTGTTGTTTTCCAATCCGTAAATCTTCCCGGTTCTAAGCATGAATTGCCATAAACCAGAAGCTCGTTGTCGGGAAAGGGCTGTCGGGTTCAATGCCGATTCAATGATTGGTAAATATTTCAGTTCTAACGGAAGGTCGTACGTATCCAGTGCCTCTTCGAATAAAGGCATGTAGAAATTAGCAGCTGCCAAAATGAATGAAACTTTGTTGCGTAAACGTGTGGTGTACGCTTCGATGTGTTTCTTTACAATATCATTGAAAGGCATTTCAATGATGGAAGGGATGCGTGACAAGCGATCAATATAAACCGAATCACTGATGGATGGATTGGCTGCTGTTGTTACGCAATTCTCATCAATGGAAAGATAGTTTTTGGATTGCCAGTCCCAATAAAGACTGTCCATATCTGCAAGCATCGTTTCGGGAAAGTCTGTTGTTTCCTTATTGATGGTTGGATCAATAGTTTGCGTTTGTGCGTAAATCGTCCCCGAAACAATGAATAATGCGATGAATAAGAGGTTTCTCATGTGTCTTTTCCGTTGTTAAAAATTAAAACTGCATTGCAGACCTACCGAATTGAAATTCTTGCTGTTGCAATCGTTGAATGTAGTTGGCTCCACTCTCAATGTCAAGTCTTTGGATATGTCGAAATTGGATAGTTCGGCGTCTACATAAGCGTCAATGATGGACAATACATATACTCCGATGAAACAGAATATACTTAAATCGCGCTGCCGACGGTAAATGTCCTTGCGCTTTCTGAATATTTCTTTAAATCTTTCTTCTTGTCCTTCAATGCTTACGCTTGGCGGGATGAAATCTTCGTAGCTTTGGGTTCCTGGATCGTTGTCCATGATGTCAAGATAAGCTTGCGAATAGTCCTTGTACATCTTGTTGTTCCAACTCAAGGCATAGGCACAACCTACAAAACCTCCGTATACAATCGGAAGTTTCCAGTATTTGCGGTTGTAGATTTGTCCTCCTCCGGGGAATACCATTGCCAACCACAATGCGCGGTTGGAGTTGGGAATGAATTGTTTCTTAGGTGCCGGTAGCTTATTGAAAGTTGAGTCGGCTTTCATAAGCAGAGTGGCTGTATCTGCCGGTGCAACCAATTCTTCAATCTTTTTTTGATTGGTTAATTGAAGGTTGTTGTTTGTCAATGAATCCTTCAATATAGGTTTAAGCTTTTCCAAAGAATCTCTAGGGACACCCATTCTTCGTTGGCGTGCATTTTGTGCATGCATGTCAATGCTTGTTGCTTCTACGAATACGAGAAGCAACAAAAGAAACAGGCGATATGTCAATGCTTTTGTTTTCAATGTTTATTTAGTTTTCTGGTTTCTTTAACGAATCGAGAATTTCCATGATGTGCTCCAATTCTTCTTCGTTGTTAAAAGGGATGCTGATTTTTCCTTTTCCTTTGGATGAACACGACAATTGGACTTTTGAACCGAAGAATCCCCGCAAATGTTTTTGGAGCATGGCGTATTCTTCTGAAAGTTTGTTGCTTACCGGACGGATTTTCTTGTCATTACTTTCAATGGTATCTCCATTGGTCAAGGCTTTGACTATTTCTTCCACTTTACGCACGGAATATCCTTGTGACTGGATTTCATTGAATATGCGTAATTGTGTTTTGGGATCGTTAAGTGTGAGCAATGCTCTGGCATGCCCCATGTCTATTTCCTTGTTTTTGAGTGCTACTTGGATAAGTGCAGGTAATTTCAGCAATCGGAGATAGTTGGCAATGGTTGTGCGCTTTTTTCCGATGCGTTCACTCAAACGTTCTTGGGTCAAATTGTATTGTTCCAATAATTGTTGGTAGGCCAAAGCGATTTCCAATGCATTCAAATCTTCGCGTTGAATGTTTTCAATCAACGCCATTTCCATCACATTCTCATCGTCGGCTGTTCGGATGTAGGCTGGAATTGTTTTCAGACCTGCTTGGATGGATGCACGATATCTTCGTTCACCCGCAATAATCTGATAAGAGTCATCGTTCAGTTGGCGGAGAGTAATGGGCTGAATGATGCCAATCTCTGCAATGGAGTCAGCCAATTCCTGTAAAGCAACCGGGTCAAATTCTCGACGGGGTTGGTTTGGGTTGACGGAGATTTTGCTCAATTCAATCTCGTTAATGGAAGAAGAGCCTGCAGTCTTGGTTTCTTCTGTCGAAATCAAGGCGTCAAGTCCGCGTCCCAAAGCAAATTTCTTCTGTACTGCCATTTTCTTCCTTTATTGTTTGTTGCGTGTAATAATTTCTTTAGCTAATGCCAAATGATTCTTTGCTCCGGTGGAATCCGCATCGTAAAGGATAGCTGGGATACCATGGCTCGGTGCTTCGCTCAATTTGACATTTCGATGTATAATGGTCTTGAAAACCAATTCTTGGAAATGTCTTTTCACTTCATCATATATCTGATTAGCCAGTCTGAGGCGCGAGTCAAACATGGTCAGAAGGAATCCTTCGATTTCCAGTCCGGTGTTCAGCTTTGTTTTTATAATCTTGATGGTATTCAGCAATTTACTGATACCTTCCAATGCAAAATATTCGCATTGTACTGGGATGATAACCGAATCGGCAGCAGTTAGTGCATTGATGGTAATCAATCCCAAAGAAGGTGAGCAGTCAATCAGAATATAGTCATATTCTTTTCTCATTGGATCGAGAATTCCTTTCATAATCTTTTCGCGGTTTTCCAAATTGAGCATTTCAATTTCTGCACCGACTAAATCGATGTGTGAAGGAACGATGTCCAATCCGTCAATGTCTGTCGTGTAGATTGCTTCTTGAATGTCAGTCTTGTTGATAAGGCATTCATAGATGGAACATTCCACTTCCTGGAGGTTTACTCCCAATCCTGATGACGCATTTGCCTGAGGGTCAGCGTCTATGATCAGCACCTTCTTTTCTAATGTAGCTAATGAAGCTGCTAAGTTAATGGTTGTGGTTGTCTTTCCTACGCCACCTTTCTGGTTGGCCAAAGCAATAATTTTTCCCATAATCGTCAGTTTTTCTCGCTGCGAAATAACGAATAATTACTGACAGCACCTATTTGTTTGGACAGACATTGGCAAAACTGTTGAAAACTCATCGGTTTTGTTAATAACTGAACAACCGCAAAGATAGTGATTTCCTCTTAAAAATAATCGCTTTTTTAGGGCGGGTTGAGGAAGATTAAGATAATTTTCTAAATCTCTGTGGTTTTATCGGTGTAAAATCGTATCTTTACACTCCAAGAATGCAGATATAGACGATTATGGAAAAGCGTAAACCATTGATATTGATATCGAATGACGACGGTTATTCGGCAAAAGGCATAAATGAGTTGGCCAAGACTTTGGCGGGTTTGGGTGAAATAGTAGTAATGGCTCCGGATGGTCCTCGTTCGGGTGCTTCTGCGGCTATTACTTCGGAATTCCCGGTTCGTTATTATAATGTAAAGGAAGAAGAAGGACTAACTATATATAAATGTTCAGGAACTCCGGTGGATTGTGTGAAACTGGCTTTGTTTGAGTTGCTTCCTCATTGTCCCGACATAATTATAGGCGGTATCAATCACGGTGATAATTCGGCGGTGAATGTTCATTATTCCGGTACGATGGGAGTTGTTATTGAAGGTTGTTTGAAGGGTGTTCCTTCCATTGGATTTTCATTATGTGACCATGATGCGGAGGCGGATTTCAAACCAATGTTGCCGTATGTCAGAAAAATTGTAGAACAGGTGTTGCTCAAAGGTCTTCCGAAAGGAACTTGTTTGAATGTGAACGCACCAAAGACCACATTCTTGAAAGGAGTTAGAGTTTGTCGTCAGACAGATGCGAGTTGGGGAAGTGAGTGGTGTCGTGGCCAGCATCCGAAAGGAGGAGAGTATTTTTGGTTGACAGGGAAGTTTACCAACAATGAACCGGATGCGGAGGAATCCGACCGTTGGGCATTGGAGCATGATTATGTAGCCATCACTCCGATTCAGATTGACATGACTGCATACGCATTGATTGATGAACTGAAAACTTGGGATTTGGACGTATGAAATACTATTTGATTGTAGGTGAGGCTTCGGGCGATCTTCATGCATCCAACTTGATGCGTGCTTTGAAAGAACAGGATGCACAGGCGGATTTCCGTTTCTTTGGAGGCGATTTGATGAGTGCCGTGGGAGGTACTCGTGTCAAACATTATAAGGAGTTGGCTTACATGGGCTTTATTCCTGTGCTTTTGCATTTGCGTACCATCTTTAAGAATATGGACAAATGCAAGGAAGACATTGTTCAATGGAAGCCGGATGTGGTTATTTTAGTCGATTATCCGGGTTTTAACTTAAAGATAGCCGAGTTTGTAAAGAAGCAAACGGACATACCTGTTTATTATTATATTTCACCAAAGATTTGGGCGTGGAAGGAATACCGTATCAAGAACATCAAACGCGATGTAGATGAGTTGTTCTCTATCTTACCTTTTGAAATAGAGTTCTTTGAAGGGCATCAGTATCCCATTCATTATGTGGGTAATCCATGTGTGGATGCGGTGGATGCGTTCCGAAAGGAGCATGCAGAAACCTTGTCTGAATTCATTTCGACCAATCAATTGGAAGAAAAGCCTATCATCGCTTTGTTGGCCGGTAGCCGAAAGCAAGAAATCAAGGACAATTTGCCGGATATGTTGGAAGCCATCAAGCCTTTTGCTGGGGAATATCAGTTTGTGTTGGCGGGTGCACCGGGTATCGATCCCGCTTACTATCAGAATTATATCCGAAAGGATGTGCCATTGAAAATCGTATTTGGTCAGACTTATCGATTGTTACAACAGGCTTCTGCTGCTTTGGTTACATCGGGGACCGCTACATTGGAGACGGCTTTGTTCCGTGTACCTCAGGTGGTCTGCTATCATACACCGATAGGTAAGGTGATTTCATTCTTGCGTAGACATATTCTGAAAGTGAAATATATTTCATTGGTCAACTTGGTGGCTGGAAAAGAAGTTGTTCGTGAGTTGGTGGCGGATACTATGACGGTGCAGAATATCCGTTCGGAAGTGGATGCTTTGTTGAACAATAAAAAGTATCGTCAAGATATGCTTGACAATTACGATGAAATGATTCGAATACTTGGTCCAGCAGGCGCATCTCGTCAGGCTGCTTTGAAAATAATAGAGTTATTGAGAAAATAAATGGATATAAAATGATAGAGGGGAAGTTCATTTCCCCTCTATTATTATGTAATTACTTTAATTCAGTTTCCAATGGAAAGATAGATCCATAAATGAAATATCCGGGATCACTTCCAACTTGTCCGATTCTAGCTACGCATTGGTTGCTTCCCTTTTCCATCTTAATTTCAAGTTTTCCGTCCTTGTGCCAAATACGGTCGATGCGCATGGTGACAAGAATAATTTCGGAATCGTCCGTTTTTATCTTGAAATTGGAAGCAAGACCTTGGTTTGGGTTGCGTTCGTCGTGGTTTACAACAAACGGATACTTGTGGAAATAAACATCTTTACCGTTTACGGAGAGGTAACTTGGAGCGGTGGTTGATCTTCCGTGTCGATACTCAATTTTATCCGTTCTTAAAATGAACTTTTGTTCCTCCAAAGCTTTTAGCGCTTGTTCGTATAAAATGGCATTGCTTGCTTCTTGGGCTGCCTTAATGGCTTCATGATCTTTCTTTGGTGGGACATAATAGATATCGTCTTTGGATTTCTGTGCCATGACGAATGCCGGTAAAAGTGTAACCAGCAAAAATAAAAAAGTCTTTTTCATAATAGTAGGTGTTAAGTTGTTTAGATAAAGTTTTTGATTTCGCGATATAAGAAATTTTATTTGGAAATGCAATGGCTTTGTGACTTGCTTCTCTCCTTTTAAGAGATTTTAAATTAGAGGGGAAGATGTGACTTGACGTTTTTTTAATTTGCCTTGACAAGTTTGTAAATTATTCAAGAGGTTTTTTAAAAAGTTCTTGATGTCTTTTAAAACCTCTTGAAGAATCTTTTGTGTCTTATGCTATCCCGAAAAGGGAAATTACATACAAGTATACTACTGCTGCTGGAATAGCCATGATGGCGCTATCGAAGCGGTCGAGCATTCCTCCATGACCTGGAAGAATGTTGCCCGAATCCTTGATGCCTAATTGGCGTTTCATCAAAGATTCTGTCAAGTCGCCCCATGTGCCGAATACTACTACTGTGATACCCATGCCAACCCATGCTGTTGTAGACATGATAGGGAAGAAGTGGGCCAATGCAAAAGCAGCTGCAATGCTGAATACACAACCTCCAATGGAGCCTTCCCATGATTTTTTCGGTGAGATGCGCTTGAATAGCGGGTGCTTACCCAACAACATACCTGTACAATAAGCTCCGGTATCATTCACCCAATTGAAGATGAAGATGGAGAGTGGGAGGATGAAAAGGTATTGTGAAGCAGAAGTGTTTCCAACGGTTTGGAATGCCAAAACATTCAGCAAGGCGAATGGAAGAGCCACATAGAGCTGGCTGAACATTGCATACGCCCAATTGTTGGTCGGATTCTTCTTCTTTAAATACAATTCACTGATAAACAAATAGATCAGAATGGCCAAATAAGGAATGAAAATACCTGTTTCGGCTGGATTCATACCATAGAAGAAGAAACTAAGAAACAATGCAATACTGCCCAATGTGCAGATGTTACGGTTTACTTGTACATCTTCCTGTTGGTTCATCAATTGACAGAATTCAACAGTTGCCAAGGCACTGATGAGGCAAAACAAAATACCGAATGACAAAGGCCCTCCAATGATGCAACCTATCAAGACGGCTACGAAAATAACTCCGGTAATGGCCCGTTGGATAAAATTCTTCATATCTATGCTTTTTAAGGTTTATGCTTCTTTGTTTTCGAGCAATAATTCTTCTTGATCGTCATTTGGCTCAATCTGCTTTTTCTCTTCATTGTTCATGATTTCTTCCGAACGAGAAGCCCAAGGACGCTTTCCGAAAATGCGTTCCACATCTTCTGCAAAGATAACTTCTTTCTCTACCAGAAGTTGTGCCAACTGATTGTGTCCTTCCTTGTGTTGGGACAACAATTTCTTGGCGCGTTCATATTGCTCATTAATCATATTCTTGACTTCGTCATCAATCAATTCGGCTGTGCGGTCGCTGTATGGCTTGCTGAAAGAGTATTCATCATTGTTGTAATAGCAGAGATTCGGCAATTTGTCGCTCATACCTGCGTATGCAATCATACCATATGATTGCTTGGTTACTCTTTCCAAGTCGTTCATTGCGCCAGTTGAGATATGTCCGGTGAAAAGTTCTTCGGCAGCTCGTCCGCCCAATGTTGCACACATTTCATCAAGCATTTGTTCCTTGGTGGTAATTTGTCTTTCTTCCGGCAAATACCATGCGGCACCCAATGCTCGTCCACGAGGAACAATGGTTACCTTAATCAATGGGTTGGCATGTTCCAAGAACCAAGAAAGAGTTGCATGTCCTGCTTCGTGGATAGCGATGGTGCGCTTTTCGTGAGCAGTCATCACTCTGGTTTTCTTTTCCAATCCACCGATGATACGGTCTACTGCATCCAAGAAATCCTGCTTTCCTACTGCACTCTTTTTATGACGAGCAGCGATCAATGCGGCTTCATTACATACATTTGCGATATCAGCGCCGCTGAATCCTGGGGTTTGTCGAGCCAATAAGTCTGGGTCAACAGTGTTATCCAGTTTCAAAGGTTTGAGATGAACCTCGAAGACGGCTTTGCGTTCGTTCAAGTCCGGCAAATCTACATGAATTTGTCGGTCAAAGCGTCCGGCGCGCAACAATGCCTTGTCCAAAATATCTGCACGGTTGGTGGCTGCCAACATGATAACACCGCTATTGGTGCCGAAACCATCCATTTCGGTAAGTAGCTGATTCAGTGTGTTTTCGCGTTCGTCGTTTCCGCCCATTCCTGGATTCTTTCCGCGTGCACGCCCTACGGCGTCAATTTCATCAATGAAGATGATACATGGAGCTTTTTCTTTGGCTTGACGGAACAAATCGCGTACACGAGATGCACCTACACCTACGAACATTTCCACGAAATCGGAACCGGACATGGAGAAGAACGGTACATTAGCTTCACCTGCTACTGCTTTGGCTAACAAGGTTTTACCAGTTCCCGGAGGGCCTACCAATAATGCACCTTTGGGAATCTTACCTCCCAGTTCGGTATATTTCTCCGGCTGCTTCAAGAAATCAACAATTTCTTGAACTTCCTGTTTGGCTCCTTCTTGTCCAGCAACATCTTTGAAAGTAATGCGGTTGTTCTTGTCGTCCTTGTCGTAGACTTGTGCCTTGCTTTTTCCTACATTGAACGGGTTCGGACCTCCCATGCCACCACCGCTCATGCGACGCATAATGAACATCCAGATGGCAATGATGAAGAAAATAGGAGCGATGTTCCAGAAGATTGTTCCGAACATGTCGCTTTTCTTTTCATAACTGATTTCACCTGTAAAAGTCCCGTCTTCTTGTGCCTGTTCCATAAATTTGTCCAAGGATTCGATAGAACCTACTTCGACATTCATGAATGGGCTTCTTCCCACTTTCTTGTAGTCTTCCTTGAATACTTCCTTTACGTGTTCCGGCTTGATGTATACATCTACGGTGTTATCATTGTATGCCACAATTTTGTTAGCATATCCTTTGTTTACAAGGCTCTTGAATTCTGTGTAAGTCAGTTGCCGGTTGGATGAACCTCCATCCTCTGCAAACCAGAGGTATGCGAAGGTCATAGCAATTATAATGTATAACCAGCTCAAATTGAAGCGTGGCATATTGGTTTTAGGCTTGTTTTCTTTTGGTTCACTCATTGTTTAAAGAATAGAGGTTAGTCAATGTC
>JAEIGA010019058.1_pt1 | contig 10464 bp, 9 predicted proteins | sample 9270691 | NCBI WGS metagenome assembly JAEIGA01 (sample SAMN17057246, study PRJNA624740) | gut metagenome | biome: biome; isolation source: fecal sample | host: Bos grunniens | place: China: Xizang | collected 2019
AGCAGCGGTGTGGTATATGAAGCCGCTACCGAGGTGACAACCTTTGAAAACTATGTCGAGACTGTTCCTGGTACAACTGCTGCAATCAGTATGATTGCCGTTCCTGGCGGTACGTTTACTATTGGTTCGTCCGATTCTGAACCTTTCCACGAGGCCGATGAGGCTCCTCAACGTAATGTCGAGGTATCGCGCTTCTTTATGGGTGAGATGGAGGTTACTTGGGATCAGTTCTGGGCATTTTATGGAGAGACAATGTCAGAGGGGCGTACACCTCCTATGGTAATCTATGCTAATAACAGCCGTGAGGATGTCGATGCCGTGAGTGGCCCTACACCTCCGTTTGGCTTCCCTGATCAGGGATGGGGTATGGGTGAACGTCCCGCCATCACGATGACTCACTACTCGGCTCAGACCTTCTGCCAGTGGTTGTCGCTGAAGACGGGCAAGAAGTATCGCTTGCCTACAGAGGCAGAGTGGGAATATGCTGCACGTGGTGGCACCACGAGTGCATACTTCTTCGAGGGTACCCCCAAGAAGTATACCAATGAAAGCTTTTGGAATGGATTGTTTGGTGCCGACACTGCTTGCATCAATAGCTATGCCATCTATGCAAACAATAGCAAGAGCCGTACTCAGGAGCCTAGTCAGGTGCAAGCCAATCCGTTTGGACTAAAGAATATGTTGGGTAACGTCATGGAATACTGCGCTGACTGGTATGCTGAGGATGCATATAGTCAGCTGACCGATGGCGCCAAGGACCCTAAGGGCCCTGATAGCGGCACAGAGCATGTCGTGCGTGGTGGTAACTATACAAGCGATGCAGCTGAACTGAGATGTGCTGCACGTAGTCATACACATCACGACGAATGGTTGCGTACTGACCCACAGAACCCTAAGAGTATCTGGTGGTATTCAGATATCAAGGGTATTGGCTTCCGTGTAGTATGTGAGGTGCCCGAAGGCGTTAACTAATGCGATATACCATATAATAAATTATAAAAGTAAATAACCATGAGTGAGAACAAAATGAACAGAAGAAGCTTCTTGCAGGCTTCTACCGTTTTGGGTGTAGGTAGCGTAGTAGGTGCATCGGCACTGCTCGCTTCATGTAAGGATGGCAATAAATTGGTGCCTTTGAAGAATCCGGGTGAATTCTATGTGCCCGAGCTTCCTGATATGGCTATCGATGGCCGTGAGTTGAAGGTAGGCGTTGTAGGTTGTGGTGGCCGTGGCAGCGGTGCTGTGAAGGATTTGTTGGCAGCTGCTAATAACATCAAAGTCGTAGCTTTGGGCGATGTCTTTGCAGATCGTATGAATGGCTTGCGCAACACCTTGAAGAAGAACTATAGTCAGGAGGTAGCTGAAGATAAGTGCTTCCTTGGTTTTGACTCATACAAGCAGGTTATCGATGCTGGTGTAGATATGGTAATCCTTGCCACACCTCCTGCATTCCGTCCCGTACACTTCCAATATGCTACACAGAAGGGCAAACACTCATTCATGGAGAAGCCCATTGCTGTAGATGCCAAGGGATACCGCACCATCATGGCTTCGGCTAAGCAGGCACAGGCCAAGAACCTGAGTGTTGTTACAGGTATGCAGCGTCATCACGAGCGTCGCTACGTAGAGGCCAACAAGCAGATTCAAGCAGGTCTCATCGGTGAAATTACAGGTGGTAACGTATACTGGAATCAGGGTAAGTTGTGGCACCGTAACCGCCAAGATCAGTGGAGCGATATGGAGTGGATGATTCGCGACTGGGTGAACTGGACATGGCTCTCTGGTGACCACATCGTAGAACAGCACGTTCACAATATCGACGTATTCCTTTGGATGTCTGGCTATAAGGTAGCCAAGGCTACAGGTTTCGGTAGCCGTCAGCGCCGTGTTACAGGTGATCAGTACGATAACTTCAGTATCGACTTCGAAATGGAGAATGGTGTACACCTGCATAGTATGTGCCGTCAGATTGATGGCTGTAGCAATGCTGTAGGTGAGATTATCTATGGTACCAAGGGTGTATACAGCAGTTTTGATAATACCATCAAGGACCTCAAGGGCAACTTGCTTTGGAAATATGACGAGGAGGCTGCGAAGGCTGAGTTCAAGCAACACAATCCCTATGTGCTCGAGCATGTCGATTGGGTCAACCACATCCGCAAGGGCACTATGCACGATGAGGCTACCGAGTGCGCTATCTCAAGCCTGGTAGGTGTGATGGGTCGTGAGTCTGCATATGCGGGTAGCACAATCACTTGGGACGAGATGAGCAAGGCCGACTTGGATTTGATGCCCGAGAAGCTCGAATTGGGCGCAATGGATATGACCGCATATCAAGTGCCAGTACCTGGTAAGGTTAAGTAAGAAATCGGAAAGATTCTAAAAAAGAACTTTTATGGATAGAAGAAAATTTTTGACCAGCTCTATGCTGGGTGCAGCCTCGGTAGCGTTGACTACCTCTAGTGCATCAATGCTCACCTCATGCTCATCGGCATGCAAGAAGGCTCCCGTAAATAATACTCCTTTACGTCTATCGTTTCAGGAGCATACAGCCCCCGGTGAGAGTTTGAACGAACGTTTCGACTTTATGGAGAACCTCGGCATCGTAGGTTTTGAGCCCGGTGGCCGCAACCTAGCCAACCGTATTGGTGAGTTGCAGCAGGCTCTCTCAGGTCGCAATATTAAGGTATCGGCCATCTGCGCTGGTTTCAGAGGCTTCATCTTGGCTGAAGATCCCAATGTGAAGGCCGAGTTCGACGCTACCATGCGCGATATCATCGCTGCTGCAGGTGAGCTCGGCTCTACAGGTGTCATCATGGTGCCTGCCTTCAATGGCCAGAAGCCTTGCATGCCTCATACTCTTGAGACACGTCAGTACTTGTGCGAACAGATGCACGAGCTGGGCGAGTTTGCCTTGAAGCATAAAACTACCGTAATCCTCGAACCCCTCAACCGTAGGGAAGCTCATTACTTGCGTCAGGTAGCAGATGCTGCAGCTATCTGTCGCGACTCAAAGAGTGCAGGCGTGAAGTGCATGGGCGATTTCTGGCACATGCAGGAGGAGACCTCTGACTATGCAGCCCTCATGGCCGCTGGTAAGGAGTACCTTCAGCACGTACACGTAGCGTCTCGCGGACGTCGTATCATGCCTGGTGAGGATGGCGAGCTCGACAACTATGTAGAGGGATTCCGCGCGCTCAAGCAGTTGGAGTATCCCCACTATGTGAGCTTCGAGTGTGGTACCAAGGGTGACCGTGCACAGACCGTGACTGCAGCTGTAGAACTGCTGCGCAGCCAGTGGGAGCAAGCTTAAGCCTATGCGCTCAAATCGTTATAAACGTATGATGCAACGTTGTGCCTTGCTGTTAGTGGCAGGCACAGCGTTGCATCTTTTTTTGGGTGAGGCCGACCCTTCATTCTTGGCCTATCCGTGGGGGGCGATACTTGCCGTCAACTACCTCTACCTGCTCATCTTGCTGCGTGCCAATGCCGACAAGTGGCAATGGGTGAAGCGATGGTACGACCGTGCAGCCTACATCACCTCTTTGGCATCGATGGTAGTCTTGACACTGCTCTTCGGTCTTATCCGTCAGGATGGCTCTCCCGAAGGGGTAGCAGGTGCCTTGGGATTCACGCAGATGTCTACCTCGTGGATATTCAACCTTTTTCTGTTTCATTTTACCACGGTGTTGGGCTTCAAGGCCATTGATGACGTGTGGCATTGGCGTCAGCGCAAGCTACCCAACGTGCTGATGCATGTCTCTGTATTCGTTATCTTTGCAGCAGCCATCTTTGGTAGTGGCGACAAGGAGAAGGTCAAGGTGACGCTTCCCTTGGGCATGCCCGAGCAGATGGGTATTTCGCATGACGGCATGTCTGTAAGGCTTCCCTTTGCCCTCACGCTGAAAGACTTTACCCTTGATGAATATCCGCCCCATATACACCTATATAATAATGAGGAGCTCTCTCCGGAATTTGTCGTGGTAGAGGAAAAGGGTAGCGTGGAGTCGCTTGGCACCTGGAAGCTCGAGTGCCAGGAATATCTCTCGCATGCCGCCAGTCTTTCTGCTGACTCGGGATATGTAGATATGCAGCATGTGGGAGCTACTACAGCTGTTCTCCTCAAGGCTACACATACCGGTACAGGGCAGTATGCCGAAGGGTGGGTGAGCTGTGGTAGTCATATCTTTGCGGGCAATACCCTGATGCTCCCTGATGGAGCCCAACTGGTGATGCCGCAGCGTGAAGCCAAGAGATATCTGTCGCGCGTGGAAGTCACTAATAAGAAGCAGACACGCACGTTTGATATCAGCGTAAACCATCCCGCTACGCTTGGCCCATGGAAGATATACCAGACGGGCTATGATAGTGCGCGTGGTCGCTGGAGCACCATCAGTGTGCTCGAGTGTGTCAAAGATGGTTGGTACACTTTGGTACATATTGCCATGTGGATGATATTAGCAGCTGCTGCCCTGCTATTCATGGTGGGGTGGAGTAATCGTATTAAAAATAAGGAGGATAAGGCATGACGTGGCATACATTCCCCTATTTCGCTATAGCAGCCATGTGCTGCTGGTTGGCAGGTACATTCAGTGCCTTTCGTAAGCACAAACGCGGTGCGCTTATCTTGTCGAGCTTGGGCTCCGTCATCTTTTTAGCCTTCATTATCGGCTTCTGGGTGATGCTCGACCGCCCTCCCTTGCGTACGATGGGTGAGACACGCCTGTGGTACTCCTTCTTCCTCTCTGTGGTTGGTATAGGACTCTATGCCAAGTGTCGCTATCCTTGGATGCTAGGTTTCAGTACGCTGATGTCGTTTGTTTTTACGCTTATCAATATCTTGAAGCCCGAGATACATAGCCAATCCCTCATGCCTGCCTTGCAGAGCCTATGGTTTGTGCCCCATGTGATTGTCTATATGTTCGCATATGCCATGATGGGTGCCGCCACAATCTTTGCTTTATTCTTGTGGCTGCGCAAGTCACCCGACGAGCCTTCTGGCGAGGAATGGAGCGTGTGTGATGGCTTGGTACGTATGGGGTGGGCATTCCTCTCCTTAGGGATGACCATGGGAGCCCTTTGGGCCAAAGAGGCATGGGGCGACTATTGGACTTGGGACCCCAAGGAGACGTGGGCTCTAGCCACATGGTTTAGCTATCTGCTCTACCTGCACCTTCGCCCGGCCAACCGCAATCACCATTTCCTGTTTGCCTGGCTCACATTTAGCTTCATCCTGCTGCAGATGTGTTGGTGGGGAATTAATTTTCTGCCGGCAGCGCAAGGAGTGAGTGTTCATACATACTGATGAGTTTTTGTGAAAGTTTGATAAATCTGTTATAGCAGACAGAGAAAAATAACTACATTCTCAGCGCTTTTTATTATCTTTGCGATAAATCTCGAAGATACTTACTCGCAGTGAAAAATATTCAAGCAAGCTTAACTTTGTTGAGTTTCTAAAGGGCTGCAAGCAGCACTCCTTTGTGAAACTTAGGCTTCAGTCGTTGCAACCGACGCGAATGAGCGTCGGCGTTCAGTAGATAAAATAAATTTTCTCTACATTTTCTCGTTGAAACTTGATATTTCTCGCTCGTTTATTCGTATCTTTGAGGTGACCTCGAAGATACTGGCGTTCGCTTTGAAAATATTCAAACAAGTTTGATATTATTTCGCTCACTTATTTGTATCTTTGTAACTGATTTGCGTAATTTTTGACAAACGTTGTGGAGAATATCTGTATTTTTGATTGAAATTTAGGTATCTTCGCGGATAATAAAGGAAATAAATGAAAATGATGAAACAGAAATTATTTCTCGTAATAGTTCTATGGCTAAGCACACTAGCTAGCTTTACGGTGCATGCCGAGGAGTTGACATTTACTGCTAATGCCCCCAGTGCTGTAATTATGGGCGAACATTTTCGCTTGTCTTATACTGTAAATACACACAATGCCAAGAGTTTTAGGGTGGGGGATATTTCAGACTTTGATGTCCTTTCAGGTCCTAATCAGTCGAGCTCGTCAAGCACTTACATGGTGAATGGACAACGTACGGTGAACAAAACACTAACCTTTACTTGTATTCTGCGTCCTACGAAGGAAGGTACATTTACTATACCTCCAGCCACTATTACAGCTGAAGGAAAACAGCTGAGGTCAAAAGAACTTACCGTGAAGGTATTACCTCCTGATCAACAAAATGCATCTTCGCAACAAGGTGGAGCTCAGCAGCATAGAGGTTCATCCACTTCACAGGCAGGGCAGATTAGCGATGAAGATTTGTTCATGGTAGCTACGGTCAATAAGAAGAAAGTGTATGAGCAGGAGGCTATATTGCTTACCTATAAGATTTACACTACGGTGAACCTTACCAATGTGTCCGGTAAGATGCCCGATCTCAAAGGATTTCACACTCAAGAAGTGGAAATGCCCAAGGGTAATCGTGAGTTTGAACTCGAACACTATAAAGGACGCAACTATCGCACTATCGTATGGAGCCAATATGTTTTGTTCCCCCAACAGAGTGGACAATTGGAAATACCTTCTATCACCTTCGAAGGTACCGTGGCACAACGTGTGCAGAACTATGACCCCTTTGAGGCATTCTTCAACGGAGGTACTAGTTACGTCAACGTACAGAAACCGATACGTACCCCAAAACTCACTATCGATGTTAGTCCGCTTCCTTCAGGTAAACCGTTGTCCTATTGTGGAGGTGTAGGAGATTTTAATATATCATCCACCATTAGCACGACGGAACTAAAAGAAAATGAAGCCGTAACAATTAAACTAGTCATTTCAGGTACAGGTAATATGAAACTTATCAGAACACCTGAGGTGAAGTTCCCTGCTGACTTTGAGATATATGATCCCAAGGTAGATAATAAATTTACGCTCAAGACAGGTGGATTGTCGGGAAATAAGGTTATTGAGTATCTTGCCATACCTCGTCATGGAGGTCATTTCACCATACCTCCCATAGAGTTTTCGTACTTCGATGTCAAGAGTGGTGGATACAAGACTCTCACTACTCCTGAATATACTCTCAATGTCGCTAAGGGTGATAATTCATCCACCTCAGCGCCTGTGGGATATGTAAGTAAAGAGGAGTTGCGTCTCCTAGGTCAAGACATTCGTTATATAAACCTTAAGGATGCCAAGTATCATGCTAAGGGAGAGTATCTTTATGGTACCACGGGCTATTGGCTTTGGTATATCATACCTTTTGTTTCTTTCATTATTTTAATAGTTGTATATCGCAAGCAAGCTGTAGAGAATGCCAATATAGCCAAGGTGAAGACCAAGAAAGCGAGCAAGGTGGCTTCGCGTCGTCTCAAAGTGGCAAAACAGAAAATGCAGCAGAAAGATAAAGCTGGATTCTATGACGAGGTATTGAAAGCTCTGTGGGGATATCTCAGCGACAAGCTCAGCATGCCCTTGTCTGAGCTCTCGAAAGACAATATCGCATCTAAATTGACAGAATGCCATGTTCCTGAGGAAGTAATCGCTGATTGTATGGCTCTGATAAGTGAATGTGAATTTGCTCGTTATGCTCCCTCGCTTTCACATTCTTCAGAAGAGAAGATATACAACAATGCCGATACATTGATGGATCGACTTGAGGATACAATCAAACGATGAGATTATAGTGTTGTACATTGGAAATAGGTGTTTGTATCCCAATAAGTGAAATAGAAATAAATTTTTAGAAGTAATCGTCAGAAAGTAAATTATGAAACGCTTTATATATGTGCTAGGCATCATCCTATGCAGCTACAGTTCCCTTCGTGCTCAGTCCCAAACTTTTGCGGACAGCACAGTTGTATACACCAAGGCTATGGCCGATAGCGCTTATGCTGCAGCTGATTATGCTGCCGCCATCCACATCTACGAACAGTTGATTGCTGCACATGGTGAATCTGCTCCTATATACTATAATCTTGGTGGAGCTTATTACAAGATGGACGATATTGCACACTCCATATTAAACTATGAGCGTTGTCTGCTTATCGAACCCTCAAATAGCGATGCGAAGTTCAATCTTGAATTGGCACGTGCCAAAGCAGTCGATAAGAATGCGGTGATAAACGAATTCTTTTTTGTGCGGTGGTTCCGCGATTTTGCTGCTTTAATGAGCGCCGACAGTTGGTCAAAACTGGCGATTTTATGTTATATAATATTAATTTTGTGTTTGGCATTATTTATTTTTAGTAAAAAGCATAAAACTAAAAAAATTATCTTTATATTTGCATTACTCTCTCTGCTAAGCACTGTTTTGGTCAACATAATAGCATCAAACCAGACGGCCAAACTCTTGCAGCGTGAGGGCGCCATCATTATGGAACCGAGCGTAATTGTGCGCAGTACACCCAGTACTAATGGCACAGAGCTCTTTATCCTACATGAAGGAAAGAAAGTAAAGATAAAGGATGATAGTATGAAGGCATGGAAGGAAATAGAAATCGAAGATGGCAACATCGGATGGCTTCCCGCTGAGTCTATCGAGAGAATATAATAATAGTAGACGATAAACGGTGAAACGCTAGGTTGATGAAAATTGTACATCGTCAAAGAAGATGAGTTAAGGAGATGGATATACAGCGGTTGATAGACATAGATAAGCAGGTGATGCTTGCCTTGAACGGCAGTGACTCGCTGTATATGGATGGCGTGATGAAGATATATACCACATCAGTGGTATGGATTCCAGTAGCCTTAGTCTTGCTATTCATCGTGCTGAAAAACAATACTCCTCGTGGCAGTCTTCTTGCCGTCCTTGCAGTAGCGGGTACCATCTTGGCATGCGATCAAGTCTCTTCGCATCTTATTAAACCCATGGTAGCGCGTCTGCGCCCTAGCCACGATCCCATGTTCATGCATCTTATCGACACCTTTAACGGTTATCGCAGTGGAAGCTTTAGCTTTACGTCAAGCCATGCATGCAACTCATTTGGTATCTTTACCATTATTTCTCTCATTATCCGTAACCGTATACTCAGTTTGTCGCTTTTATTATGGGCTTCCATCAATAGCTTTTCGCGCATATACCTTGGTGTACATTTCCCTGGCGATATACTCTGCGGAGCTGTCCTTGGTACCGCTATAGGAAGTCTTATATACCTTTTGTATAATTTTATAAATATGAAGGTAAACAAGAGTCCGATGCGCATAACCACCAATTATACACGAACAGGATATCTTGTAGACGATGTGCAGATAATGATTACTGCTATTTATGCCACATTTGCCTTCATAACCATATACGCATTGATATATATTAATAATAATATACTTTAACAAATAAAACTTATTAGTAATAATAAAAAATTTACGACTATGAGCAAGTTAATGACATTCAACGAATTGCGCAATCTTAAAGATTCTTTGCCTGATGGTAGCATGCACCGTATTGCTGACGAACTCGGTGTAAGCGTAGAAACTGTAAGAAATTTCTTCGGTGGTCAGAATTTCCAGTTGGGTCAGAGCGTAGGTATTCACCTCGAGCCCGGTCCTGACGGTGGTCTTGTACGTATCGATGATACTACAGTTCTAGACAAGGCTTTGGCTATCCTCGAAGAGGTTAAGGCTGCTGAAGAGCCTGCTGAGGAAGCAGCTCCTGAAGCAGAGTAAGAGAGAATATTCCTATTCCATGTAGGAATAAGTTAAGATACTCTTTTATTTGTCGTAGAGTCCGTAACTGCAGTCCCACGGGATTGTGTGACGGACTCATTTTTTTTACGGCACTTTCTGTTACACTGCCGTAAAGAAACTCAGCGATTCTCCAGAATGAATGGAGAATCGCTGAGTTTCTTCTATGGTGATTTTTGTGTGTTTATTGATAGAGGAATCGTTTGATACTCTTCTTGGGAGTTTTCTCAAACTCTTCGCTATGTATCTGCACACTGCTGATCTGACAGTAGGCTGCAAGGTTCTTGTTTAGCTCCACGCGGTTTACATCCATCTGCGTAGCCACCTCCTGCTCGGTCAGACCTTCCTTGAAAGCTGTGTCATAGTCGGGGTGAATGAGTGCTACGAGCTTTCCATTGCGGTGTACGATGAGCGACTCTGACACGTATGGCAAGCTATTAAGTTGGTCTTCAATCTCTTCAGGGTAGATGTTCTGTCCTGAGGGGCCAAGTAGCATATTCTTTGAACGTCCCTTGATGAACACGTTGCCCTCCTTGTCCATCACGCCAAGGTCTCCTGTGTGGTACCATCCGTCAGCATCAATGGTTTCTGCTGTGGCCTCTTCGTTCTTATAGTAGCCCAGCATTACGTTGGGGCCCTTGACGAGAATTTCTCCAGCAATAGTCTCCGGATCTGTGGAGTTGATACGCACTTCCATGCCATAAGCCGCTTTTCCGCACGATCCTGGAACAAACTTCTTCCAATCCTCATAGCAGATGATGGGTGCACACTCTGTGGCGCCATATCCTACGGTATAGGGGAACTTGAGTTGATGGAGCAGG
>JAEIGA010019059.1_pt1 | contig 10463 bp, 12 predicted proteins | sample 9270691 | NCBI WGS metagenome assembly JAEIGA01 (sample SAMN17057246, study PRJNA624740) | gut metagenome | biome: biome; isolation source: fecal sample | host: Bos grunniens | place: China: Xizang | collected 2019
ATATACCATGAGATTCTATCATTGCAAATTCAATTCCAAATTCACGTAAGTATTTATCTGCTTCTGGTACATATCCACATTCAGGAAGCCATATTCCTCTTGGTTTTCTACCAAAAAACTTTTTATAGCAATCAACAGCTATTCCAATTTGAGCTCTAACAGTTTTTTCATTAACATATAATATTGGAAAATATCCATGTGTTGCACCACAAGTTATAATTTCTAAATATCCTTTATCTTGGAAATATTTAAAACCTGTTATCAAATTACATTTATATACATCTCTAAATATATATAAATCATTTGAATATCTATCTAAATAATATTTAGACAATTCATTAAGTCTTGCATCATACACTGTTCTTTTTACTTCTTTTTTGCAAAGCTCTATATGTTTTTCTAAATATTTTATATATCTTTTTTGTAAAAGCTCACTATCAAGCATATTTAAAAGTGGTGGAGTCCAAGTCATTGTTAATCTAAAATCAACTTTTTCTTCTTCTAATTTTTTAAAATTTATAAGAAGTGGTATATAAGTTTCTGAAATAGCTTCAAAAAGCCATTCTTCTTCTAAATAATTTTCACTCTCTGGATGATGTACATATGGCAAATGAGCATGTAACACAAAATTAACATATCCTTTTATATTTTTCATTCTTTTTTCCTTTCTAAATATTTTAGGATAATATCTAAAAATGGACATGAATCCCATGTCCATTCTAATAGACTTTATTTAAAAAATGATGATGAATTACCCGAAGATGGATTTGAAATTATATTCATTTCTTCTGATAAAATCTCTTCTCCATATAATTCTTTATATAAATCTTCAACTTTTGGATTATCGTAAACTTTTAATATTTTTCTTAATACTTGTTTAATTTCTTTATGTACGATTTCTCCTGTTTTTACATTTTTAAATGTTATCTTTTCAGGAACTCTTTCAAAAAGTACTTTATCATTTGGTATTTCTAATTTATTTGAATGTGTTATATAAACAAAATCATTTTGTAAATTTATTTGTTCTTCTTCTACAACTTTATAATCGATTTGTTCTTTTTGAATCTCTTTAAATTTTCTACCTAATTGAACAATATATTTATTTTTAGAATCATTAATATCAATATACCAACTATTAGCAAAATCATTTATTCTAACTTCAAAAGTATAATTCATTTCTTCATTATGTACTAAAAGTACTGGGTATGTTTTTTCATAAAAATCTTCTCCAAATGCATTAATATATCTTTGTCTATCACTATCAGAAACATCCCAATAAACAAAAATTCTTTTTGGTGTTTGATATAGTATTTTTACAACTGTATCATTATATCTATATGGTAAATCATAATATTCTGGTAAATAAGTCTTCTTTTCTTCTACTTTCTCAACTATTTTTTTTGAAGTAGTTTTCTTTGTAGTAGCTTTTTTAGTTGTAACTTTTTTTGTTGTCGCTTTTTTAGTTCTTGTTGTTTTTGGCTTCTCTTCTTTTACTTCGGCTTTTTTAGTTCTCGTTGTTTTTGGTTTCTCTTCTTTTACTTCAGCTTTTTTAGCTCTCGTTGTTTTTGGTTTCTCTTCTTTTACTTCAGCTTTTTTAGTTCTCGTTGTTTTTGGTTTTTCTTCTTTTACCTCAGTTTTTTTGGCTCTCGTTGTTTTTGGTTTTTCTTCTTTTACCTCAGTTTTTTTAGCTCTCGTTGTTTTTGATTTTTCTTCTTTTACCTCAGTTTTTTTGGCTCTCGTTGTTTTTGGTTTTTCTTCTTTTACCTCAGTTTTTTTGGCTCTCGTTGTTTTTGGTTTTTCTTCTTTTGCCTCGGCTTTTTTAGCTCTCGTTGTTTTTGGTTTTTCTTCTTTTGCCTCGGCTTTTTTAGCTCTCGTTGTTTTTGGTTTTTCTTCTTTTACCTCGGCTTTTTTAGCTCTTGCTCTTTTTGATGTTTTTTCCTCAACATTAACTATATCTATAGTTTTTGAAACAATTTTCTCTAACAAAGTTTCTTTTTTCTCAGCTTTTGGAGTTTTGGTTGTAGTTTTTTTAGCTTTGCCTTTTTCAGTATCAACTATTTTTTTAACTTTTTCTTTTTTCTCAACGGCTGTGCTTTTTTTCTTTGTTTTTACTTCTTCTTTTACCCCTATTTTAGGCATAGCTTCCTCCTTAGTATTTTTTCTCTAATAATATAATAAAGTATATACTAAACTTTTTTAAAAAACAATACCTCAAAAGCAATTTTTTTACATTTTTTTCACACAATATTTACAAAAATAAATATTATCTTTTTTAAAATATTTTTAGACAAAAAACAACAAATTTTTATGGAAATTTTTTTCATTTTTTCTCTAAAAATGGTTTACTTTTATTTCTTTTATATATATAATAATACATAATGTTACAAAAGATTTTTTTGAAAGGGGAAAAAATAAAATTATGAAAATTTTAATGCTATCATGGGAATTTCCACCAAGAATAGTTGGAGGTATTTCTAGAGTTGTACATGATTTATCACACAGATTAATTAAAGATGGACATGAAGTTACTGTTGTAACCTACAAAGATGGTAATGTACCTTATTTCGAAGATGATAATGGTGTTAAGGTTCATAGAGTAGACAATTTTATGATAGCTCCAAACAACTTTGTTGATTGGATAATGCAACTTAACTTTAATATGGTTGCTAAAACAGGTGAAATTATCGCTAAAGAAGGAAATTTTGATGTAATTCATGCTCATGATTGGCTTGTTGCTTATGCTGCAAAAACATTAAAAACTGCATACAACACTACATTAGTTTCAACAATACATGCTACAGAAGCTGGTAGAAATAGTGGTATTCACTCAGAACTTAATAGATATATTAATGATACAGAATGGATGTTAACATATGAGTCTTCAGAAGTTATTGTTAATAGTAATGCAATGAAAAGTGAACTTCAAAGATTATTTGGCTTACCATTTGAAAAAATAAATGTTGTTCCTAACGGTGTTAGCGTTAACAACTTTAATAATGTATATAGAGATTATGATTTTAGAAGACGTTTTGCTGCTGATAACGAAAAAATTATCTTATTTATGGGACGTCTTGTTTATGAAAAAGGAATTCAACATTTAATTTCTGCAATGCCAAAAATATTAGAACATTACCATGATGCAAAACTTGTTGTTTGTGGTAAAGGTGGAATGATTGATGAACTTCGTCATGCTGTTGATGCTTTAGGAATTAGTGAAAAAGTTTATTTTGCTGGATATCTTGCTTCAAAAGATGTTCAAAAAATGTATAAATGTGCAGATGTTTCTGTTTTCCCTAGCACATATGAACCATTTGGGATTGTTGCATTAGAAGCAATGCTTTCTGGAACTCCAGTTGTTGTTTCTGATGTTGGTGGATTAAATGAAATCGTAGAACATGGTGTTGATGGTATGAAAAGCTATGCTGGCAACCCTAACTCTCTTGCAGATTCAATTTTAGCTTTATTATTTGATCACAAGCTTTGTGATACTGTAGTTAAAAATGCTAAAGCAAAAGTTAAGAACCAATACAACTGGGCAAAAATTGCTCAAGATACTCACTTTACATATCAAAAAGCTATATGTGAAACAATGGCAGAACGTCAAGCAAAACAAATTGCTCAAGAAGCAGCTGCAGCCAAAAAACAAAAATCTACTGCAAAACCAAACGAAATATCAAACTTACTTTCTTTCAAAAAAAGAGAAGCTTTTGCATAAGTTAAAATATAAAATATTTAAAGAGTTAGATTATTCTAACTCTTTTTTGTATTCTCTATTTTTTATATTATTTATAAATAATGTATAATTTTATTTTTAATGACCATAATATAATCATGGAAAATGTGTTAGAAAAAAATAATAAAAATAATTTAATATTTAATTTTTGGAATATAGCCCTATTCTTTATAATTTATAGTTTCGCTGGATACTTATTGGAAACCACCTTTGGATTATTTACTAAAGGTGTACTTGAAAGTAGACAAAGTTTTTTATTTGGACCCTTCTGTGCCATTTATGGTGTCGGTGCTTTATTAATGGTTACATTACTTTCAAGATTAAAAGATAGACCTGTTCTATTATTTATTTCTAGTTGTATTATTGGAACTGCAGCAGAATATTCTATGAGTTATATATGTGAACAGATTTATCATTTTAAATGGTGGGACTATTCAAACTATTTTTTAAACATAAATGGGCGCGTATGTTTATTCTTTACTCTTCTTTGGGGAATTTTAGGTGTATTTTTAATTAGACATTTAAATCCATTTCTAGTTAGAAAAATAAATGAACTACGAAATTCTACAGGAGAAATTGTATTTAAAACTATTTTAACTTTCTTTATAGTATTTATTATATTTGATGCTCTTCTTACCTCTTTTGCATTAAAATCTTTTTATAGTAAAATAGCTATAGATTTTGATTTAGACTTAGATAATTCAAATTATCCAACTGTAAGTTATGTAGATACCCCTCTTTTCTCTCCACAGTCTATGGTTTTAACTTATCCTAATATGCAAATTGCAGGTACTAAATATGATGGGACTTATATTGATTATTTATATGATGATCATAAAACTTATTATCTTAAAGTGTTTGGTAAAAAATAAAAAAGAGTTATTAGTTTTATTACTAATAACTCTTTTATTTTACACATATTTATATCTTTGTTATGTGCTAATTTATCTCTATGTTAATTTTAAATAAACCCCATTTTATTTATTAAAATTTAATTACTTGTTCCCAAGGTAAATTAGCTTTTCCAAAATGACCATAATTTGTTGTTTGTGTATAAATAGGTCTTCTTAAACCTAAAGTATTTACAATTCCTCTTGGAGTTAAATTAAATGTATCTAATATTTTTTTAGAAATTTCTTCTTCTGGAATTGTTGCTGTTCCAAATGTATCAACATAAACAGAAACTGGTTTTGCTACACCAATTGCATATGAAAATTGAATTTCACATTTTTTAGCATATCCATTTGCTACAACATTTTTTGCAATATATCTTGCCATATATGCAGCAGATCTATCTACTTTACTTGGATCTTTTCCTGAGAAAGCTCCTCCACCATGACGGCTATATCCACCATATGTATCAACTATAATTTTTCTTCCTGTAAGACCACTATCTCCTAAAGGACCTCCAATAACAAATCTTCCTGTTGGATTAATATAATATTTTGTTTTATCATCTAATAATTCACTTGGTACTACAGCATTTACAACTTTTTCTTTAATATCTTTTTTCAAAGTATCTAAGTCAGCTGTATCTAAATGTTGTGTTGAAACAACTATTGTATCAACTCTAACTGGTTTATCATCTTCATATTCAACAGTTACTTGAACTTTACCATCTGGTCTAATATAATTAATTTCTCCATTTTTTCTAACTTCTGTTAATCTTTTAGCTAATTTATGTGATAAAGATATTGGCATTGGCATTAATTCTTCTGTTTCATCACAAGCAAATCCAAACATTAAACCTTGATCTCCAGCACCTTCTGATTCAACTTCTTCCCCTGCTTTATCTTCATATGATTTATCAACACCTAAAGCAATATCTGCTGATTGTTTACACATATTAATTAATACTTTACATGTTTTATAATCAATATCTGTTTCACTATTATCAAAACCTACTTCTTTTATAGCATTTCTAACAACAGCTTCAACATCAACATCTGCTGTTGATGTAATTTCTCCAGTTACAACTATCATTCCTTTTCCTGCAACTGTTTCACAAGCTACTCTTGAATTTGGGTCTTGTGCAAAATATGCATCTAATACACTATCTGATATAAAATCACATAATTTATCTGGATGTCCCTCTGTTACACTTTCTGATGTAAATAATTTTCTCATTTTTTATTCCTCCTATTATTTCAAATATTTTTGCAAATATTTTTGAATTGATTTCATTTTTATAACCAACAAAAAAACCTCTGCGACGCAGAAGTTTTAAATTTTTGATTTTATTATATTAAATCATCATTCAAAGCTTCTTTGCCTTGTCGGTATTAGCACCTTAATTTAATAGGTTGCTGTGGAGTCATAGAGCCGATTCTCTCGTCCACTCTTGATAATGAAATTATTATACAATCATATATTTATTTTGTCAATAGAATTCTCTTTATCAAAATCAAATTCTTATAAAAATTTAACAATTTTGTAAATTTTATTTTCTTATAATATTTTTTAAAATTTTGTCTATAATAATATTAACTTATATTTCAATTATATAAGTTTAATATTATTTAAGTAATTTTCTTAAATAAATTATGGAGGACAAAATGCAAAATCATCAAAAAATTAATTGTGAAGTTTCTAGCTGTATGTATAATGAAAAAACTACAGATGGTTGTATTTTAAAAGATATTATTGTGAAAAATTGCAATAATTGCAATGCAAAAACTCCAGAAGATTCTATGTGTGGAAGTTATAAAGCTCGATAAAACTTCATAAGATTATAATAGGTAGCTCTAGTTAAAGTATTTTAGCTAGAGCTGCTTATTTTGTTGATATACTTATTTGATCCACACTGACTTGCAGTTCTTTCATTACAATATTTTGTATTTGTACAACTTGTGCTTTTGTTAGAACAGCAATTCTAACTATTACATTAATATTATTATCATTCATTAAAATTACAACATCTTCAAAACCTTTTAATCTAATTAATTCTTCAGCCATAGAAATTGAATTTTTTTGTTTAGTGATTTTTTGAATTTCTTGAACAGCTATTGATTTTTGTTCACTAGAAATAGTATTACTATCTATTATTTTTTGATAAGTTTCTAAAATTTCATCATACATAATATCTCTATTTAATTTTACTTCAGAAAAATAATTTTCAACTTCATTATTACTAACAGTATTTACTGTTTCTTGATTTATTATATTTTCTTCTACTGTTTCAGAAATTATATTATTAACCATTATCTGATTCTCATTTTCATTTTCAACTAAAACTGCATTACTACTTACTAATTCCACATCACCCAAACTATTTGTAGATTTAGCATAAGTATCAAATTTTAAGTCATCTTTATTTGCAAAATTAAAATATCCAATTCCAACTAACATTAATGCCAAACTTACTAAACCAATCTCTTTAACTTTTTCTTTATTAAATTTTTTAAAAATTATTTTCATAATACCTCCAAAATCCTATTTCATTTCAAAAACTTGTATTTTATTTGTCAAAAGACCTGTGGCAGCCTCGACTGCATATATTATATTCTTTTTTACTTCCAAATTGCTCGCACCTTTAGCTATAATAACTGCTCCTTCGAGTTTAGGCGAGATTTTCTTTTGCATAACAGCTTCGTTTTGACTATCAGTAAAAATTTCTTTACTTTCTGTTTTTGTTTCTGTTGTTTCACCAGTATCACTTGTTGATATACTTTCACTTAAACTTTCATTATACAAAGGATAAATACTTGCTGTTTCAGAATAAGTTAATAATACTTCAACCTCTCCAACACCCGATATTTTAGATAATACCCCTTCTAATCTTTTTTCCAAATCATATTCATCAACTGTTTCCACATTATTATCTACACTAGTCACTAATTCTGTATTAATATTTTCGTCTATTACTTTTTCCTCTTCACTATCTTTAATTATTTTATTTATAACAATTAAAGTAATTATCAAAACAACTAAAAACACTACTAAATTTTCTATCTTTCTTTTTTCATTTTTTTCATTAAACATATTTTTTAGTTTTTCAAACATAATAAAATATATCCTTTCTTAAACAATTACTCTATTGTAATGTTATTCAAATCAATTTCAATCTCTTTTAAAATTACATCTTTTATAATATTTTCATCATAAGAAGATGTTTGCATTTTAATTTTAACTTCTACTATATTTGTATAATCTTTATCGCAAATCACATTAATATCCCTTACTTTATAATTTAAAGCTTCAATTTCACTTTTAAGATATTCTTCTAAGCTTCCTATATAAGTATTAGTAACTGTTAAATCCGCATTTGTTTGTAATACATTATTGTTTACTTCCACACTTTCAAATTTAATATCACTTATATTTAAAAATGGATTTATTATTGTGTATAATATATAAATTCCAGATACTACTTTCACATATTTCTTATTTTTTCCGTCTGGTACTAGCATTTCAATAATTATTGAAATTATTACAGCAATTATAATTTCACTTGTCCAAGTTTTAATCCATTCAATCATAATTTTCTCCTTATCAAATAGTTGTCATTCTAAGAATCAAAGTAATACCAATAATAAACATTCCTGAAACAGACACTAAAATTCCAAATAAAATTTTATAACTATCAGCTATTTCATCAAAAAGTTTAACTATACTATCATCAGCTATAATTTCACAAATGGCAGCTATCATTTTTATAATAATCCACAATATCGATACTTTTATAATGGGAAATAAAACAATTCCTGTTAATATAACAACTCCTATTATTCCAACTGAATTTTTTAAAATATTTATAGAACCTAAAATTGAATCTACCGAATCACCCATAACTTTTCCAACTACTGGTATAAAAGTCGATACTGCTGCTTTACTGGTTTTAGCTGTTAAATTATCTACTGAACTTCCAAGTGTTCCTTCTATACTAAGTAAACAAATAAATACAGTTAAAATAATTCCTAAAATCCACATAATTGCAGATTTAAAAAATTTTGAAAGTCTAGACAAATGAACTTTATCTGAAAAATTTGATACTATAGAAATTGTAGTAGAAATTAAAACTAAAGGTATTATCAAATTTTCTATTACATTACCTATAATATTTATTCCAAAAACTAATACCATTTCTGTACTACCACTAACTACTAAAGATCCTGATGCTAACATAAGTGTCACAAGTATCGGAGCAAACAAATTCATATATGATACAATATTTAAAATGGCATTTTTTACAATCTCAATAATATCTGTAAAAGTATTTATAACCAAAGTAGCTATAATTAAATATTGTAAAAAATAAGCTATTTTAGTAGTAGAATCATTTCCTAAATTCTCAATAATAGACTTTAAAACACTATGTATAACAATTATTATCAGTATTATTACCATGCTTTGTATTCCTAAAACTAACTCATTTCCAAATATTTTTAAAAAATTATTAAAAACATTATCAACTCGAATATTTCCACCAATTGAATCATTAAATACTTGAATAATATCTATATCTGTATTTTGAATATACTTTTGAGATTCTGTTAAAAACAACTCTATTCCCGTTTCTTTGGCTTGTACATTTACAATATCATTATTAGCAAAACAAATAGGTATATTTAAATTTATTAAAATTAAAGCTAGTCCAATAATCCTAGCAAACCATTTAAAGTAGCTGAGATTACCGGTATCGATAAAGATATAACAATAACTTTTCCTCCTAAATCTACTTTGTTTGCTATAGAATTTTCTCCACTATCTCTACAAATACTTGTAGCAAACTCTGTTAATATTGAAATTCCTGTTATCTTTATTAATAATATAATAAAATCATTATTACTATCTGTAAGTCCAGAAATAAAACTTACTATATTTTGTAAATAATCAATAACCAAAAATATTATTAACATTCCACCAACAAGACTTACATATATCGCAAAATCTTTTTTATATTCCTTCAATATTAGTGTGACTATCAGAGAAATAAATCCGATTCCTATAATTTTGATTATATCGCTCACAGACCAAACACCGTCCTAACGGTAGTAAATAATTCACTTATTTCTGTTATTACTAATGTAAGTACAATTATCATTCCAGCAAGAGTTGTCATCATAGCTTGATCTTCTCTTCCTGCTTTTGATAAAATTTGATGTAATACAGCAACTATAATTCCAACACCAGCTATTTTAAATAACAAATCTATTTCCATATAACCTCCAAAATTTTCAAACTAAAATTATAACTATTGCAAGCCCAATGGTTACTCCTAAAGTTTTATACATTTTTTCATTTTTAGTTCGTATTTCTTCTGCTAAAGAAATTTGCTTATTTAAAAAATTACTTACAAGCTCTATCTCACTAATTTGTCCTTCTTTATCAGTTTTCCCTAAAGTTTTCCCAAGCATTTTCAATATTTCTTTATCCTCTTCTGATATACCAATATTATTTTCAGACATTGCTTTTTCCCAAGCTTTATTTAAATCACCATTTTCTAACAAATTAATAGTTTGACTAAAAATATTCTTTCTATCTTGATATTCTAATTTTGAAATTTCTTTAAAAATATCTCCTATTGTTTCATAAGTATAATTAATTTTTGTTTTAAAAATGTTTAAAGCACTCTTTATCTTCTTAAGTTCAATTTCTCTTTTGTGAAATTCCTTAGATTTATTAATTCCAAGATAAGTACAAATGACTAATATTAATACTAGAATTACATTTTTAATTATTATCATATTGTCTCCTAAAATATTCTTTATTCTTTTTATCTAAATAATAT
>JAEIGA010019060.1_pt1 | contig 10463 bp, 5 predicted proteins | sample 9270691 | NCBI WGS metagenome assembly JAEIGA01 (sample SAMN17057246, study PRJNA624740) | gut metagenome | biome: biome; isolation source: fecal sample | host: Bos grunniens | place: China: Xizang | collected 2019
GGAACGGGGCACTGTTCCATCGTGACATCCCCCTCAGGCAAGATGGCCATGGTATATCACGTTCATCATTCTCCCGAGTGGGCCTTTTTTAGACACGTCGCGATCGACCCCATACGATTCGTCAAAACCGACAGCGGATACATCCTCGAGGCGCACTGCCCGACCACGTCCAACCGCCCGATAGAACTTTTGAAGTGATCGGTTGCCGCGCAGAATCGTGATATGACATAGAACAACGATGGCAAAACATCTGCCACGCAACGCAAAAACACCAAGAAGTCCCCACCCGCGCGGGTGGGGACTTCCTTTATATTCCGAGGGATGGACTCATTACCCCATCGACTCCGCGACCTTCTCCAGCAGCATCACGCGGACGGCCTTGAGGTAGTCGTCGTCGCTGGTGTAGGTCACTACATCGGTGGTCACCATAGCCACCATCTCGTCAGCGGCCTCGGCACCCACCAGCTCCTCCAGCATGGTCAGAAGCTGGTAATCCTGAATACCCATGCGAACGTTCTCCAGGCGGTGCGAGGAGATGGGCTCGTAGAGGCCGAGCTGTGCGCCGCTATACAGCAGAACGCCGTCACCGTGGGAGGTGGCGCCGATCAGAGGGGTCAGATCGTTCATAGGATCGGCCGTCCAGTACGCGGCCTCCCAGTAGAGGAAACCGGTAGAGTCGGTCATCTTGCACTGCCAGATGGACACCACGGGCTCGGTGCCGTCACCCAGCGCCAGCCAGTTGGCATACGGCTGACCGGGTTCCCAGCAAACGTAGAGCCACGTCTCGTGACCCTCCTCGGCCAGCGCGGCCATGCGCTCGGCAAAGGTGCCGTACTTCTCGTCCTGCGCCGAGGTGGTCATGTTCTGGGTGCCCGCGATAATGGACTTGTCGCGGGGGGTGAACGCAAAGGGCTTGGTACACCAGATCTTGAGGTATTCCTTCATGAATTCGATCTGATCCTGCTCGCCCAGATTGAGGTTGGTAAAGAAGGGGGATATCTGACGGTAGCCCGGGAAGGTCTCGGACAAACGGTTGCCCGTAGCCGCCAGGCTGTTCAAGAGATCCATATTGGTGGGCTCGTCAACGTAGTAGAAGTAGCCTTTTTTCATCCAGCTTTCGTTTTGGCTCAGAATGCTGTACGCCTCGGCCTCGTTATCGCTGATCTTGTTGATGACGAAGGTGTTGACGCGGGGGTTGCTCAAATACTCGGCCACGCGGTCATCGGTCAGATTATAGGGCAGACGGTAGGCACACAGGCGGTTCTCCAGCAGGAAATCGTAGTAGATCTTGTAGAGATCCCAGTACTCCACGTCGGTCATGCCGTAATTCTGGTAGGAGGACGCCACGTACCAGTCGCCCAGGCCGACCGAAGTGCGCAGAGCGGTCTCGTCGGACAGCGAGAAATCGTAAACGTAGGTGTAGACGCTCGCGGTCTTGATGATCTTGCCGCTGTCGGCATCGGTGACGGTCAGGGTGGCGGTGTAGAGGCCCGCGGGCTCGTCGGTGTCGGCCCAGACCTTGATGACAAAGGCCTGCGACTCACCGCCCTTGACCGCAACGGGGCCGTCAATGGGAGGCAGCGCATCGGGCACCATCGCGCCGTTGATGTTAACGTAATGCTCGCGCAGAACCTTGGTTTGCAGGGTGTTGCCGCCGGCGTTCGTAAAATCGGTCAGGGAAACGGTGAAATTGCGGTCTGCCTCGGGAGCGAGGAAGAACTGGCAATTCTCAATGCTGTTGCCCGCCATGTGAATGACGTAGGTATTCGCATCCTTGACGGTCACATCGGTTTGGTAGAGCTTCTCGGTCATGTGGTCGAACCACAGCTTGACCGAAGCGTCCTCGTCGGGCGCGGTCTGCTTTTCGTAGTTGACGCCCTCCACGGTGGGCTCTCTCAGATCCGAGCCCTCGCCCGGCTTGGAAAGATCGACGTTCATCTCACCGTACGCCTCCTTGGCCGTTTTATAGAAATCAATGGCGTAGATATACACCGACTCCCCCTCCCCGCCGGGCGCGGTGAGGAAGTCCAGACGGAAGCCGTTGACGTCTCCCGTCCAATCGGCGCTGGACAGATCGAAAATGATCTTCTGCCAGCCGTCGTTGCCCGCGTTAAAGGCGGCGGTGGTCTGGTATCCCGCGGTGGGGCCCTGAACCGAGCCCGCGAAGTAGAACAGCTCAAAGGTCTCGGAGGTGCAGTTCTCGGGACGGATGGTCATGACGACGTACTTGTACTCGTCGGCGCTGACGGCATCCAGCTTCAGCCCCTTCATGTAGGTTGCGTAGTTGAAGGTAACGTAGGGATCAAGGGCGCGCCGCGCGGTGGTCAGCTTCAGAACCGAGCCGTAGGTCGGATCCATCTCAATGGAGAAGCTACACTGGTTCGCATTCGTGAGAACCGAGCTGAGTCTGGGGCGCGTGGACTCGAAAAAGGTCACGTGCGCTCCGTCGGTGGGCTCGTTGATGCGGGTGGCGGGATCCTCGGTGGTGGCTTCCTCGGTGGTCACTTCGGTGGTCACTTCGGTGGTCTCCTCGGTCGTTGCCTCCTCGGTTGTTTCCTCGGCGGCGTCCTCCGTGCCCTCGGTATCGGTCGCGGGCTCGGTGGTCTGCGTGGTGTCCGATGGCAGCTTCTCGTCAGGAACTAATTTGGTGCAAGCAACGAGCATCAGCGTCAAGATGGTCACCAACACTAGAATCACGGAGATCAAATTGGTTTTTCGTGTCGAATGTTTCATGTGCATCTCCTTTTCGAGGATTTGGATATACCTTATTATACCACACGGTCTGCTCACCGTCAAGGATAAACGGTAAAATCACTCCTAAAAATCGAAATTGCCCGCCACGCCTTTGGCGCAACGGGCAATTTTCTGTATCAGTCCACGTTCTGATGGAACTCGGACAGTCTCAGCCCCGGGTTCTTATCCAGCGCCCAGGTGATCTCGTAGTCACCCACGAACACAAGGAGATTGCGTCCGCGCACGTCCTGCACCCAGCGGGTGGACTGCATGAGCTTGAGATCGGCGGGGTTCAGCTCGGAGGGGTCGTTGTCGATATAGCGAATATACTGGTGGGGCATATCCCGCTTGTGGTACTTGACACCGTACTCAGAGTCCATGCGGAACTGGAGCACGTCGTACTGAAGCACGCCGACCACGCCGACCACCACGCGCTCCATACCCGTGCCGGGCTCAAAGAAGATCTGAATGGCACCCTCCTGCGCAATCTGGGTCATGCCCTTGGCGAATTGCTTGCGCTTCATAGAATCGATCTGCTCAATGACGGCGAAATGCTCGGGCGCAAAGGTGGGGATACCCGCGTAGCGGATCTTAGCCCCCTTCTTGCAAATGGTATCGCCAATGGAGAAGATGCCGGGATCGAACACGCCGATGATGTCGCCCGCGTAGGCGGTATCTACGATCTCGCGCTCCTGCGCCATCATCTGCTGGGGCTGGGAGAGCTTGACGGGACGGCCTGCCTGCACGTGGAAATACTCCTCGCCGCGCTCGAACTTACCCGAGCAGATACGCATGAAGGCGATACGGTCGCGGTGGGCCTTGTTCATGTTGGCCTGAATCTTAAAGACGAACGCCGAGAACGCCTCGTCAAAGGGCTGGATCTCGTCCTCGCCGCTCATGTGGGACAGCGGCACGGTGGTCATTTGCAGGAAGCGCTCCAGGAACGCCTCCACGCCGAAGTTATTGAGCGCCGAGCCGAAGAACACGGGAGAGAGCTTACCGCGGCGGATCTTGTCCAGGTCAAAGTCGGCGCTCGCGCCGTCCAAGAGCTCGATCTGCTCGACCAGAGCCTCGCGGGCGTACTCACCGATGAGGGAATCCATCTTCTCGGTGTCCTCGATGGCGCACTCAATGCCCTCGATGCGCTTGCGGCCGCTGTGGAACTCGTCAAACGCGAGGATGGCGCGGCGGTCGCGCTCGTACACGCCCTTAAAGCCTACGCCGCAGCCGATGGGCCAGTTGACGGGGTAGGTCTCAATGCCGAACTCCTTTTCCAGCTCGTCCAGCAGGTCAAAGGGGTCGCGCGCCTCGCGGTCGAGCTTATTGATAAAGGTGAAAATGGGGATATTCCGCATAGCGCAGACCTTGAAGAGCTTGCGGGTCTGGGGCTCGATACCCTTCGCGGCGTCGATGACCATGACCGCGCTGTCCGCCGCCATGAGGGTACGGTAGGTATCCTCCGAGAAGTCCTGGTGACCGGGGGTATCCAGAATGTTGATGCAGAAGCCGTCGTACTCGAACTGCATGACCGAGGACGTGACCGAAATACCGCGCTTTTTCTCGATCTCCATCCAGTCGGATGTGGCGTGGCGATCGGAGGACTTGCCCTTGACCGCGCCCGCCGACTGGATCGCGCCTCCGTACAGAAGGAACTTCTCGGTCAGGGTGGTCTTACCTGCGTCGGGGTGAGAGATGATCGCAAACGTCCTGCGTCTCTCGATCTCTTGCTTCATATCTGCCATTGTATCGTGATCCTCATTTCTTGGGGAATTTTTTTCATAACCATATTATTATAGCCGAATTTGGAGATCGTGTCAATACGTAGCAGATATTTTTGTAAAAAACCCTGCCGCCCGAGGGCGGCAGGGTTCAAAAAATCATTTCACCACCACGTTTTCCTTGCCGAGCAGGGCTTCCAGCCGCGTCTGCACGAAGGGTGTCAGGCGGAGTCTGACAGCGTAGGGGGCGTACTTCCCTTCCCGCTCGCTGAAAAAGGTCACGCTGACCGTTCCCTCGTTGAAAATATCCACGAGGTTCTTGGCCTTTTGGTAGACCTCACCCTCCAAGTCGGGGACACGGAGGTAGATCTTGGTGGGCGCGGAAACGGGCTGTGTCGGCACGGATTTTACAGGCGTCTGCACCGTGGGAACATCATCATAGGGGTTATATCCGTAGCTTCCCTGCCCTGCGGTGGGCTTACTCGTCACGGGCTTTGGCGGTGTAGGCTTGGGGGATGTGGCTTGCGCCTTGGGCTGGGAGAAGTGGTCGTTATCCACCAGCAAGCCCAACGTAGACACAAGGATCTTGGGGGATTCCTCGTCCCGCGCCGACACGTTGCCCTCAACGAACAGGGCGTTGTCCTGGCGGATCATGTCGCCGTCCCGCGCATACACCTTGGGGAAGGCCAGACACTCGATCGCGCCGCCCGCGTCCTCCAGCGTGAAGAACGCCATGCGCTCGTCGTTCTTGGTCATCTTGACCGTCACCGATGTGACGATGCCTGCCAGCTTGACCTTGGTTCGGTCGGACAGAAGGCAGGCGACCGACTCGCCGTCCTCCGAGCCCTCGGTGGGGATGATCTCGGAGATGAGGCGGGGGTCAAGGGCCTTGACGCAAAGGCAATAATCGTCGAGAAGCTGTCCCGAGAAGAACATACCCGACACCTCGCGCTCCAGCATGAGCCGCTCACGCAGAGAGTAAGGGGGCACGTCGGGGTAGAGCGCCTTGGGGGCGCTGACCGTATCGGATGCACCGTCCATCATGGAGAACATATCCATCTGCCCCGCGAGGTTGGCGCGGCTCTTGGCGGCGCGGGTGTCGATCATATCCTCGTAAACTGCGAGGAGCTGGGCGCGATGCTGGGGCAGGCTGTCAAACGCGCCCGCCTTGATGAGCGCCTCCACCTGCCGCTTGCCCATATCATGACCCGACAGGCGGTCAAGGAAGTCCTCGAACGAGGCGAACGGCCCACGCTCGCGCTCCTGCAGGATGCCGCGCAGGAAGGCCTCGCCTACGTTCTTGAGGGCGAGCAGACCGTAGCGGATACTGCCACCGCGTCCCACGCCCGATGCGTGGAAATCCATGCGGCTCTCGTTGATGTCGGGGGGAAGCACGCGAATGCCGTATTTCGCGCACTCGGCGGTGTATTCCGCCATCTTGGCTTGATTGCCCAGCACACTGGTGAGCAGGGCGGCGAAGTACGCGCCCGTGTGGTGCGCCTTGAGGTAGGCGGTGCGGTAGGAGATCAGGGCGTAGGCGGCGGCGTGGGATTTATTAAAGGCGTAGTTGGCGAAGCTACCCATGTCATCGAACAGCGCGGTGGCGTCCTCCACGGTCATGCCGCGGCGGGTCGCGCCCTCAATGAAGCTCTCACGCTCGGCCTCCAGCACCGCCGCCTTCTTCTTGGACATGGCGCGGCGCACGATGTCGGCGTGGCCGTAGGTGTAGCCCGCGAGGAGGCGGAAGATGCTCATGACCTGCTCCTGATACACCGTCACGCCGTAGGTTTCGGACAGGATGGGCTCAAGGAGCGGCGAGGGGTAGGAGATGAGCGAGGGGTTCTGACGGCAGGCGATATAGGTGGGGATCGCCTCCATCGGTCCGGGACGGTACAGGGCAATCGCCGCCTCCACGTCCTCGATGCAGGAGGGCTTCAGATTCGTGAGCATCTGGCGCATACCGCCCGATTCCAGCTGGAACACGCCCGATGTCATGCCCTTGCCGATCAGCTCGTAGGTCGCGGCATCGTCCAGCGGCACGCGGTCGAGGCGGAAGTCGGGATGCTTCTCCCTCACCTGCATCTCAGCATCGTGCATGATGGTAAGGTAGCGCAGACCGAGAAAATCGAATTTCAAAACGCCCAACCGCGCGACGGTATCCATATCGTACTGGGTCACGACCGTGCCGTTACATACCGCGAGCGGCACGAACTCCGACACGGGACGGTCGGTGATGACGATACCCGCGGCGTGGATGGATGCGTTACGGGGCATACCCTCCAGCGCGGCGGCGGTGTCCACCAGCTTCCTTACCTGCTCCGAGCCCTCGTAGAGCGCCTTGAGGTCGGGCAGGCGCAGAGCCTCGGCAATGGTGATGCCCAGCTCCTGCGGCACGGCGCGCGCCACCACGTCCACGTCGGCGTAGCTCATGCCCATCGCGCGGCCCGAGTCGCGGATGGCGGCGCGGGCGGCGAGGGTACCGAAGGTGATGATCTGGGACACGTGATCCCGTCCGTACCGCTCGGCGACATAGGCGATGACCTCGTCGCGGCGGCTGTAACAGAAGTCCACGTCAATATCGGGCATACTGACGCGCTCGGGGTTGAGGAATCGTTCAAAGAGCAGGCCAAAGGCGATGGAATCCACCTCGGTGATACCGATGCAGTATGCCACGAGGCTGCCCGCACCCGAGCCACGTCCCGGGCCTACGGGAATGTCGCGACTCTTCGCGAAGTTGACGTAGTCCTGCACGATGAGGAAGTAGTCGTCGTACCCCATGCGCGAGATGACCGACAGCTCGTAGTACAGCCGCTCGCGGTAGGCCGCCTCACTGCGGTCGGGGCAGCTCTCGTCAAAGACGATGTCCCCTGCCTCCACGCGGCGGCGGAGTCCCGCCTCGGTCAGCTCGGCAAGATACGTCCCCGCATCCAGCCCGTTGGGGCAAGGGAATTTCGGCAGGTGGCAGGCGTCGAAATCGAACTCCACGTTGCATCGCTCGGCGATGCGGACGGTATTGGCAATGGCATCGGGGTACTGACCGAACAGCACGGTCATCTCCCCCGTGTCCTTGTAGTAGAACTCGTCGGTGGGAAAGCCCACCTTGCCCTCCTCGTCCACGGTCGAGCCCGTCTGAATGCAGGTGAGCACCTTCTGCACGTAGGCATCCTTACGGCGCAGGTAGTGGCAATCGTTGGTCGCCACGAGGGGAAGCCCCAGCTCGCGCGACAGGCGCAGAAGCGCGGGCAGGATCTGCCGCTCCTCAACGAGTCCGTGGTTCTGGATCTCAATATAGAAGTTACCCTCGCCGAAAATGTCGGAGAGCGTCCGAGCCATAAACGTGGCACCGTCATAGTCGCCCGCGCTGAGCTTGCGGGGAATGTCACCCGACAGACAGGCCGACAGGGCAATCAGACCGCCGTGATACTTGCGGAGCAGCTCCAGATCCACGCGGGGACGGCCGTAAAATCCCTCGGTGAATCCGAGGGATACCAGCGTCATGAGGTTGCGGTAGCCCTCCATGTTCTCGCAAAGAAGAACCAGATGGCTGTATGCCCCCTCACGCCCCTGCATACCCTGCTTGACGAAGCGAGAGCCGGGCGCAACGTAGACCTCGCACCCGATGATGGGCTTGATCCCCGCCCGACGGCACACCTGATCGAACTCGATCGCACCGTAAAGCACACCGTGATCGGTGAGCGCCACGGCATCATGCCCGCATTCCTTGACACGGTCGGCGAGATCACGCAGGCGGCATGCGCCGTCCAGCAGGCTGTATTCACTGTGCAGATGCAAATGAACGAAATTTCCCATACGTCAGTTCCCTTTTACATCAAGTAATTTTGTCAATTCTTGTCGGCGTGCGGCACCTCTCTGCCCCGATAGAGGACGGTGGCCTTTCCGCCGCGTGTGACCACCAGCTCGGCACCCTCGTCCCCAATGCGGAACATCTCACGCCGCGCCGCGCGAAGGCCCAAAAAGCCTGCGGGTAGCTCGAACTCGTCCCCGTCCACAGTGACGTACATACGACCCTTCCAGCGGTTAAACCGATAGCTGACGGTGTGAGCTCCATCCTCGGTCTCAATCTGCCACGTGACGGTGTCGGGTGTATTGGCGGTAACGGTGACGGAGGCGGTAGCAAAGGCAATGATCATAGAGCAGTTCCTTTCCCTGCGCGACAGCCGAAGACAGCTCACGCAGGCACATTTATACATAATATATTATATCCCCATTTCCCCCGCTTGTCAAGCCCGAATCCACGCGACTTGACACCAAGGGTGAGGTGTGCTATAATGGAGTGGTAAATTGGTATTTATCGGTGCGTTAGGGTTTCTATTGTGTGGGGGTGTCGGGGGCGAAGCCCCCGACACAAAAACACCCAGGGGGGCGGTGTCGGAGGGGGGAACGCCCTCTGACGCGCGGCGAAAGCCGCAAGAAAATTAGCAACAACTAAAAATTATGGTACAAGAAAAACGCCCAAAATCGTTATGTAATATGTAATTTTCTTGCACCTACCGGTGCGCGTCGGAGTCGGGCCGAGCTTGCTCGGCGGACGCCCCCGACACCGCCGGCCGATCTTTGTTAGGTGCAGGGGGCAAAGCCCCCTGCACCCCCATCGTACCCGTGAGCACACAAGTTCAATCAGTTCGATAAATACCAATTTAACGTATGTCTGAATCGTTACAAGTCAATTTGTGTCGATGCCACGTACAGGCAGAAACCGACGTATGTTTTTTCAAAATTGTAGTTTTGTCAATGATGTGAGACCAAAAAATCAAGAAAAAAAGTAACAAGTTTCGTTAAACGACTTTGCAGCCGAAATGAGGGGCGAAGCCCCGAGTGGAGGCTGCAAAGTCGTCGCGCGGTCAAGCGCGCGTGCTTTCAAGCTCTTTTTGCTTTTGGTTAGGAGATTTCCAACCGAGAACGGCCATGGGAATGCCGTTAGAACGGCGCAAATACCGAGCCATCTGCTCTTGCAGATCGAGGAAGGAATAGAAGCTCAGATGGTTGTAGAACCGTTCTTGATCGTTTCTGTGGCTTCTCTCGACCTTTCCGTTATGCCACGGCGTTCTCGGACGAATCAGCTTGTGCTCGATCTTGTAACGGTTACAGAATATGTCAAACGGATGAGAGCGCTTGGTATTGAAGAAGTGAGTAAATTCCGCACCGTTGTCGGTTTGAATTGTCTTGGGGGCGTAACCAAAAAAGGTAATGGCTCGCTTCACAAAGTCTATGGTAGAATAGCTACTGTTTTCTTCGTAGGCATAGATAAACCGCTTTCTGGACGCTTCTTCGATCATCGTGTATTGATAAAATTTCTGACCGTCTTTCCCTACGTAACAGGCCTTGGGGACGAATTTAACATCCATTTGCCACTTGATACCGATCATCGTGGGGGTATCATAAGGCTTATTGTGCAATGACTTTTTCTTTGTAGATTCTGCTTTTTTACGGAATCCAAGGCGGACGAATACTCGATACAGCGAGCCGGGATGACGGGAATACGCCTTGTTCTCCCGCAACTTGCCGTAAAGTTCTCCCAAGGAAATGTTGGGATTCCTTCTGTGGTAATCTCGGATCCACTTGAGCTCCTGCTCGGTATGGGCATTGGGATGCGGCGAATGCGGACGATGTGACTTCGGCATAAGGGAAGCCCTTGTGCCGTCATACCGCTTGTTCCACCTCATCAGAGAGGCTTTTGAGATCTTATACTTCCGGCAAACATACGAAATATCTCCTGTTTGACGATAAAGTTCAACAGAATGCAATTTTGTTGTAATTTCATGTGGACAATAGCGTTTGTTTGTGGTATAATGTTTCATGAAGTGATTGAGTCCTTTCTGTTGAACCGGAGTTAGGGGTAATTCTATTTTAACAGAACTCAATCACTTTTTCTATTCTTTTTTATTTCGGTCTCACATCTATTGTAACACTACACAATCCGTCGACGTGTTCATATAATCGGATTGACAAAAGAGAGATTTTTTGCTATAATAATGGCAAATAAATAGTGAC
>JAEIGA010019061.1_pt1 | contig 10462 bp, 8 predicted proteins | sample 9270691 | NCBI WGS metagenome assembly JAEIGA01 (sample SAMN17057246, study PRJNA624740) | gut metagenome | biome: biome; isolation source: fecal sample | host: Bos grunniens | place: China: Xizang | collected 2019
AGAAGAAATGACAGAGCTGGAACGTCTGAGAGAAGAGAATGAATATCTCAGAATGGAGAATGCTCTGTTAAAAAAAGTGAAAGCCTTAGTCGAGGAAAGAGAAGCCCGTCTGCGCGCGATTGGGCGGGGGCAATCCGAGAACTAAGGCAAGAAGGACACGATCTTATTTGCAGGAGTTTAAGGATATGGATCACTTCAAACAGGAACTGAGAAAGTATATCCACTACTACAATAATGATAGAATTAAACTGAGACTAAAAGGAAAGAGCCCGGTGCAATACCGAACTCTTTACCAATAAACTTTTTTAATTAATCCGTCCAACTTTTTGGGGTCAGATCAACGTGGCAGGCTCTTTTTATTCGACAAATATGCAATTCTCAGAGGGGTAAAAAAACTTATTAGACACCCTCGGGCTTGTTAGACTAGTCCTATTAAGGTTTAGAACTGTTTAATAAGTAGGTACTTCTTGATATTGTATAACAAGTTTCTAGCATCATCGGAAAATCCTAAAGACTCCTGGCACATTTTACTCCATTGATCCATTGTAAGACTTGCCAGATCTTCTGTTCTATAATCTACTATCAGTTTTACAAAATCCGGATCATTGAGTGCCGTTTCCAAGCCAGAGGAATCAGTATATCTCCCGAAGTAATAACCTCCGCCTTCAATATCCCATCTGTCCTCTGATACTGGATAATCACCTTCTCCTATCGGGTCGTACTGCCATAAGAACCATTGTCGGGCAGCTTCAATGTCTACACCCATTTTACAATTCAAGTATCCTGAAATAAAGTCCGCAACTTTCTCATCTGCCGTTACAGACAAATTACCACAATACTTTGACGCAAGAGCGTGTCCGATTTCATGCGCGAGATCGGATAAGATAATATCTGTGTTGCCTATATGCTCAATGCAGGCCTTTGCGTAATCTGGATTGAAACAAATGTAATCGTCTGCGAGTGTAAACCTAAAAGGACCTCGCAAACCTACGTGCGCTGCATTGGAAACACTTTCGGTTATGATAACAGGGAGATGCCTAATATTCAGCACATCGCACATCTTATTGCATGCTTCCTGAAGATCTTCTTGAGTGAAGTCCTCTGGAATGTGTGGTTTTTCAATAAAGTCTTCTGGTGATACAAGTTCACCATTTAGACGGATTGCATAAATTCCAAAAGGATCCTTGATCCCATCTTCCAAGTTGAAGTTCTCTTTCTCATTATATGGGATCATATCCTCCTTCGCTCCAAACGATGGGTGATAAATTGATTTCTCGGCTTCTTCAACTTTATTGATACCATATTTGTCCAAATCACTATTATATTCCTGCGCAAGCTTAATTCTGCTTTTCCAAAAATCTAATTCTACCTGAGACGATGAGGAATTTGCCATCACTTCCATCCAATATAAGTCATCGAATGAGTCCCATACAATAGAGTTAATCTCACTATATTTTTGCATGACATCGCTAGCAAAGATCCTAGCATCAATTTCTGTCGGTTGATAGTAATATAGTCGACCTCCAATATCCGTCAGATGTTCATTTGTAAATGATATAGGCCCAATTAAAGGAATTTTTACTGGCTCGCCACTGTAGTATCCAAGCCTATTGTTGGGAGAGTATGGCTGCAAGTTCTCTGCCCATGCATCAATAGTAGCATTGGATTGATGCACTCTGCGTTCATATACATTATAGCTTTGGTATGCATGTCTTCCCTCATGGATAAATGTTTCCAATGTCTTTGCTAATATCTCTGGATTTAGGGCAGATTTTGTCAGGAGCTCGGAATTGATTACAATCTCATTGCCAACGTGAACTCCGAAAATGTTAGGTTCGTCAAATGTGCTGTGCTTTACGATTTGAGGATTGCGATGTTCAATGATTGCAATCTGTCTGTCCAGTTCATTCAATACCACAATCATCTGGTCCGTAGAAAGTTTGGACCAGTTTTCAAACTTAAGGTTTTCGCATGTAGACATATAGGTTGCTATCCTTTCAATCTGCACTTGATCAGTTGGCGCCTCTAAGTATCTACTCTCTATGTTTTTAAGCATACCATCAAGAATATTACTTCTACCTCTTAGGAAAGTGAAGTTTATGTTATATCCGAGTTTCGGATGAAACAGTCGTACTGTCGAGTCGATGGTTTTAGCTATAGCAGGCACATCTGAAGGGCTGTAGTTGCTAAGTTCTCGCACTATACAATCTATTTGAGGCTCGTTAAAACGAATGTTTTCCGACGACTCAAGACCTTCAAGGTTTTCAAAATTTTCAAGATTCTCTATTCCTATTTGCATGATATGATGTTTTTATATTATAGATCCTGTTTCTGATCTAATATATCAGTACTATTTAAGTTTCTTGACTTTACATAGATATATCTCACCGTTATTCATAGAATTAGGTCCATTATCTGCACCAGTTATAATAGCTTCGCCAACCGCAAGCGAGCTTATCATTGCAGTTCTGTCTTCTTTAACTCCGGAAGCGCTCGCAAGGGCGCTGATGTCATCGTCTGATACAAGTCGGTGAATGATTTTAAGGCTAGTATTCTTTATGGAATCTGGAATCAGTCTAGTAGGAACCTGATCAACAATCATAAGTCCTTGCCCAAAGGCGCGAACTTCCGACAACATGTTTGAAAACATTTCTCCGCTGCGAGCCTTAGGTGAATCCGGATATGTGTTGTAGGACATAATCCTATGAGCTTCTTCAAGTACAACCAAATGCCTGAGTTTGTTGCTGTATTCGAATCCTGATAGTGATGCTTCAGCCTCTCGATATTCGTAAAGGAAAGTCATAAACAGTGACATTATGAATGCCTTGTCTGTATTATCACCAACAGCTGACAGATTAATGACACAAGGTGAGGTGAATAGCTCATTCCATGAAATGCCATTTTCTTTATCGTTGTCAAGCATCTCTCCTTTCCATCCGTTCATGAGGCTTGATAGTCTTGTATTGAGACACGCTTTAATAGTCATAGTGTTTTTCTCTTCATATCCTAGACTATCAACAACTGCGTCGATACACCCATGCACCATCGTCATATATGGGTATCGCTTTGGCTTACTTCCTTTAAATGTTAACCAACCTGTTCCACGGTATACATAATAAAGTAAATTCTCAAAGACGACAGGCAGTATATCCTGCATCGGAAAGGCAGCTGCAAAGATTTCTTTAATTCTATCTATATGTGAAAGAATGTTAAGTGAATCTTCACCAAGATCGATTGCCTCAAAAGGATTGATTCTAAGGGACTGAACAGTCCTAAAATCAATGCTCATCTCTTTCTTGTCTATTTTCCTTTTGTAACAGTTTCGACCTGGCATGAAGATTCTTATAGGGCTTTCATTAAGCCTTAATCCATTCATTTGATCTTCTTGTAGTTTGTCATTATATTTCAGTGCCCAATCTACATATTCAGTTTTTGCAGGCTCAATAACCATAAATGGTATATCACTAGTAGAAAGGGAGTGTAAAACACTTAGTATTGAGTTCGTCTTTCCGCTTCCATTGATGCCAGCTACAAGCGCATGAGAAGAGAGACGATCTACGGGAACTTTGCAACTGAGAGAGGTTGGCAGACCATCTCTAATCAGGTTGCCGAAGTCAATGGTTTTTATCCCTGCCTCATAAGTCGGTTCAAATAAACTACAATCCTTGAATGTTTCTTTAACAATCAGACCAGGCATAGGTTTGAGAGGAAAATTTATATAGTTACTCAGCTCCTTTGTCGTCAATATCGTTTTAAGTTCTGCATCGTATCTGCTTACTGTATCCTGAAATCTTTCGTTATTGCTTCTTATTTCAATATATGGCGATGTGGTTGTGATAAATGGATTGCCTTTCTCTTCAAGTAACGAAGTGATATCATGAATCCTTATTGGCTCCAATGCTGAACTTTTTCCAGTTACTACTGCCTTTAACTGATAGGCTGCATTAGTAGCCTCAGTGTGGTCTCCAAAGATGTAGACTCCCACTTTCCACATGCCACAAGCACGCCCGTCTTCGTATCTGCAGATTTGCCCATTTACCTTCTCTGCAGCACCTTCGGCATGCTTGTTTATGATAGTCTTGGTAATGCTGATGCTGGCTTGAGTAGTCGTGCCTTCTGAATGACTGGTTCCATGTGAGACGGATTTTTGAGGAATAAGCCCTGATAGCAGTCCAATTGCACCGATTGCAGCAATCGGTCCTGCTGCTGCCGAACCCGCTGCAGTAGTTGCAGCGGCGGCAGCACTTGTTGCTACAGCATAAGCTGCTCCTGAAAATGCTCCTGCCCCGACAACTGCTTTATTAAGTGCCTGTGCTGGCTTGAATCCAAGTTTATTGCTAGCAAACTCCAGAATTCTTTGACCGATTATGGCGATGTCCTTTTCAGATACACTGGAGTTTTCAGTAACCGTATCCTGGATTGATAATGATATGCTTTCGCCTTTGTTTACTGACATCGTTTTCAACGATTCAATCTCACCGCCAATTTCTCTCAAGGCATATAAGGAGTCGTCAATCTCGCATGCTTTTAAAGGGATTGCGGATATGAGAAGCGCTACATCTTCCTGTGCAGCTCCCGAAAGGAAACGCTCAATAGTCATCTGTGCAACATCGTCAACATTCGCTGAAGGAATACCAGTCATAGCATAGATGGTATCATACGCTTTATTTACAGCTTTCTGTGAATTGCTGTTTTCAAATTCATTAATGGACTTTTTCCCATCTTCATTTGCGGCGCATAGTTCCAATCCTTTCCAAATACCGTTGGCGTATGAACTTATCGCTTTTGTCGCTGCTCGGTTGGATGCTTTCTTCTTGAAGCGGATACCTAAAAATAGGTCGACTTTCTTTTTGCTGTTCTTAACGAGAAAAAGAATTTCCGCCTCATCATTTAGGGAATGTAGGATACGTTGTATTGCGTCAAGATACATCTTGCAAGTATTTTCGGACGATATGCCAATTCTGGAAACACGAAACCATGTCGGCATTAATGCAGGAGTTGTATCCTTCCATCCGAAAGTGAAGATGGACTGGTCGCACTCTTCAACCTGAACTTGACCGAGGAATTCTCTTGACAGGACGAAGTTCAAAGACCTTACCATAGCGGTGGCCACAAAGGTCTCCGCAGTAAGATCTCTATTATTTTCAGGGGATACTATAGTTGGATGTGACATATTATTTAAATACTCGTTCTATTACTTTATATGCATCTTCTTTATATGATTCTAAGATCTCTTTGATACCATGATTTACAATGTCATCAATACCTGATAGCTTTTCTAGAATTTTCACATAAGTATTATAGGATATATCGCTTTTCTTATCATTAAATTTGGATAGTACTTTCTTGCGTTCTGCTCTCAAACGTCCACGTGTGGCAACCCAATTCATCGGACCATCTATGCCGTCAATGAAATTTTTGAAAAATTCTTCAAAGGTTATGGATGGTTCATCAGAGAAATAATCAATAACTCTTATGGCGCCCCAAATTACAGTTGCAATTGGTAATAACATTAAATATAGGATACCGATGACGACTTCCTCGGTAAGTTTACTTGAAACACTATATATTAATTCTGGAACATCGACATTGATGTTAATGTCGGACATCGATGTATACTTATCTGTCGAAGGTATATTTACCTCTTGCACTGTGTATTTGCACACCAATCTTTCGATTTCTTGTTTTTCTTCGCTTAGTTTACTCTTAAGACAATCAAGAATATGTTTGCTTATGATTTGACCAGAATCCGAACATGCAGACGATATGGCAATCGTCAAAAGTTTTTTTAGGTCATCTAAACTAGGATTCTTGCCATAATAACCTGCAAATGTTTCAACGGTAGTAGTTGATTTAGCCATTACTTTGTCGCGTATCTCTTTTGCAATTGCTTCCTTGACTGAATCTGTAGTAACACTATTTAGTATTTCGTTTACTAAAATATCAAGTTGGTTTTTCAACCCTTTCGCCTTTTCTATTTCAGAAGGGGTGAATGAAGGAACTTTTACTGGTTTTGGACAACCTTTAAACAGAGCATAATTGCGACCAATAAGAGCCAAACCATCTGAAACAGATGTAGATGGGTCATAGTCTGTATAAATATTACGATCACTAAGTCCTGTATCAGATAGGATAGTTGGTCTGAAGTATTTGTCAATGTCCAAAACCTTGAATAGCTTCGATGTACCTCCAGTAAGAATGAAGCAATTTATACTCTGATTGTTATCAGAGATAACATGATTTGTTATAAAACTGCTTAATTCACGACGTAGAGCAGGAATAAATCCATTCTTAACAGCACTCTTAACCAAATCTGGATAAGTGACATCATCTGTATCGAATCGTTTTCCTACTGGTGTAATGTTGAAGGCGCTAAGCCCTTCGTTCAGAAGTCTGATAACTGTTTCAAGAGAACAATCCTTATAACGACATCTGATTTGTTCATCAGGAAGTGTAGGACTATCATAATCTGCTCTGACATGAAGGCCAGGACTTCCTTCACCACTGAAAAGACTTTCTTTGGCCAGCCTTATTTCAAATAGCAAGGAATTATAAAGAGAATCATTGAAGGATTCTGAGATATCATTCCTCACTTCGGCATTACAGCTGAGGTTTAACACATATTGAAGGAGTATTTCGTCAATAATCTGTCCGCCACAATCGTTGCCATTATCGTCAATGGGGTGGTTCATATGTTTGTTGACATAAGAAAAATCAGTGGTGCTGGATCCTATATCCATCAACACGCAACCATCATGAATATGATTGATGTCCATAACTGATAATGCCTCTCCGTTCGCCCGTGATGTTGCGTCATCTTTTGAGATGAATCGCATGATTGAAGCTCTGGATTCCGGCCAGATTCCCATTACTGGAAGCCCTGCTTCTTCTGCCAGAGTTAAGTACAAGTTATCTTCGGCCTTTGACCAGCCAGATGGCTTGGCAATGACGACGATGTAGTTCCTCTTGATTTGTTTTTCTAAGTCTTCGTCCTTTAGGCTAACGGGACTGCAGCACATTAAGATTTTCTTTATCTCGTTCATGTATCTTCTAAAGAGAAATCTCTCTTCTTCTGACATGTGGGAAATAGGTTTCTTGAATGAGACTCCGTAAATATAATTACTACGGTCACCTGTGATTTGCCCATTATTGATGCCTGCTGTTTCCCCGATAAACATTTGATCTGTACCTCTGTTATACAGATATACAGAGGGTATAGTCTTTTTGCCATTTTGAAGAGAGATTGCTGTATTCTCTGTCGCGTTCTGGCCTGCAATGTCTTTCCCCCATGTAATATTATAGTAACTGAACGAGGTTTCACCGTGTCCGAAGTCTATTCCAACTGCATATTTAATATCTGTTGTAAGCATGCCTATAGTTAATTCTGGGTTGCGTTTATCTGATGTTATTTATTTTCTGGTAATGAAACAAGGCCCTGCATATGCAGTTTGCCATTTATTAGGACTGCCGGATATTGTTCTACTACATTACTTGCACTCTGCCCCATCTTTTTTATAAAATAATCGCTAGTTTCATCGCTATAATGAACGAATTCAACCCCTATAGAAAGCCAAACATCCTCAAAGATACCTATGCTACCAGCGTCTATACTAGTCTTGTGTAATAGACCGATGTGTTTCTGACACTCTCTCAGAACTGGACCTAACTCTTGAATACTTGGTCCTGGTTTTGGAACTTGCGACATATTGCTTTTTATCTGATTCATAACCGCATGCATCATGTCATCTATGCCAGCACAAATCTCTTCAAAAATCTTCATTATTTCTGGCGTGTTCAACTTTGGATAGATTATCGAATGTCCAATCTCTTTCTTATCTGCAGGTCTAGCTATGATCCACTGGGTATACCAGTGTTTGGTGATGAAATCTGGTTGATGCTTATACAGTAAAGTTGAGAGTACAAGACCAGCAATCGCACCACCAGCCAATGGAACGCCAGCCCAACTTCCCAATAAACCTCCAATAATACTATATGTAAATGCCATAGGAGTAGAGGTCACCTTGGCTTTTGTTTCAGCCGCTTCTGCTGTTTCACAAACTGGCATTATGATGAACTGTTCATCCAACTTCTTCTGCAAGTCTTTTACAAACATAACGCTCCGCATTATGAAAAATTCTGTTTGCGTCAACTGCGATGCATATTCACCGCTCGGCGAGAATTGGGTATCAAAAAACATAGCGATCGTCGAACGTATGTCTTCCATATTTTTTGTTGCTGCAGCCCGTGATATTTTCCGCGTCAGTTCGTCTTTTTGCAAAAGAAAGATACTCAGTAATGTCTTTCTGTCCATAATTAGTTCTCTATTATAGTTCCTTAAATATATCGGATTCTTTAATCTCTTCTAATTCTTCTATCGTCTCTAATTCTGTCAATGCTTCAATGGTATCATACAGTTCTGGTGACTGTATCATAGCCTGTAGCATATCGGTATCAGAGATAGATGATGTACCTTCAAAGTATGCGGCAATATCCTGTATTGAAATGTTTGTCATATAATATATCTGCTTTCGTGGTTTAACTCCTTTTTTGCTATCTGGGCCAATTGTGTAAGTGCGCGATGCTTGATGTTTGATATGTTGGATTTCTTGAGATTCAATTCTTTCGCGACATCTTCAATACTTCTACCTTGTATGACTATGGTCTCTATAACGAATCTGTAACGCTCGTTTGTCATGGACTCCAATAATGCCTTAACATCCATTTTAGCCGAGATGCTATCTTCTACATTTATGAATCAGCATTAATTCGAACACTTTGGCAATCCCCCATAATATTGGTCAGACCTGCACTGTTTTCAATGATACCGATAAACTTTTTTTCAGCCTGATGAAGTTTAATCTTATACTCGTCTGTCCTTAACTTAAGAAGCAAACATATCTGCTCGTCTGGCTCCTCATAGACGTACTTTTCACTCAATAGCATTTTGTAGTAAGCCAAATTGTGATAGAACCAACTCTACGACTTTCATTTTTACACTCATAAAAATTTATATCTGTAACTTTTTTGGCTAATTCAAAATCAGTTTCAATATTTACATCATAGTAACCCCCCAATATTCTATAAAATATTCTATATAAAATAATTGTTCACAACCACTTTTGATAAATTGTTCCTATTGCAATACAATGCCAATGTTCCACGAAAGAACTCCAAAACCTTGTAAAGTTAATAATAATATTCCAATCGGGCGCCGTAATAACAAATTATTTTTCCAATGTCGTTCCACGAAAGAACAATTACACATTCAATTGGCAGACAAATACTTATTAGTCAGTAAAGATGATAATACCCTGATTTATACGGTGGTTACAATCGCCTTTTCATACTATTGCTTACTTTAAGATTGTTATGCATCAAACATATACATAATAGCACAATTATAATATTTACATCAAGACTTATCCGTAACTATCTAACATTCTATGATTTATATACAAAAGATTGTTCTTTCGTGGAACTCTCACCCCAAACACCCGATTATCCCCTTATTTGCATCGTCAATTACCGAATTTTCTAACATTGTTAGGTAAATCTGTGTGGTCTGTTCCGAGGTATGTCCCATTCCAGCGCTTATTATGGAAACTGGAATATTGTGATTTCTTGCAGTGCTTGCCCAACTATGCCTTGATGTGTAGGATGTTAAAGCACAATTAAGCTGTAACATTGTTGACAATTTTCGTAATAAACGATTATAGTTATTAATTTCAAATTGATATTCCTTATAAGCTTGTTTAGTTTCAAGTGATATTAAGAGTGGAAATATGTATGTGGTTTTTGTTGATGAATAGCGATTAATAATTTCTTGTATACCAGGTTCAATTCTAATTGATAAAACTTGTCCGGTCTTACGTCTTGTATAACATATTACACCATTTTGAATGTTTTCTTTTTTTAGAAATGCAATATCAACAAATGCCATACCACGAGTGCAATAACTGAAAATAAATATATCTCTAGCAAGTGCAAGAGAAGAACCATTTATAAGTTTGAGTTTATATAATTGAGATATCACAGACTCGGGAACAGCGCGTTTGCGAGTATAATCTATACATGTATATACATCTGCAAATGGATAAGATTGTTCCACCAATTTTTGCTTAACAGCTTTGTTATAAACGGCTCTCATAATACGCATATAGAATGATATGGAATTTCTTACAAGCCCTCTTTGAATGAGAAATACATTGTAATTGGCGACTAGATATTCTGTCATTTCTATAAAAGGCGGACGGCACCCATAATCTAGCCGGAAATCCTACCCGGCTTTGCAGACAACAGGTTCATATTTGTCTACAATAGAGTTCATTTGTCTGCCAATGCTCTTATCAATGACTTTTGCATAATGTGTGGTCATACGTGTGTTACTATGGCCCATCATTTGACTGACAACTTCCAAAGATATATCATTTGCCAAAGTTACGGTAGTAGCAAAGGTGTGTCG
>JAEIGA010019062.1_pt1 | contig 10462 bp, 6 predicted proteins | sample 9270691 | NCBI WGS metagenome assembly JAEIGA01 (sample SAMN17057246, study PRJNA624740) | gut metagenome | biome: biome; isolation source: fecal sample | host: Bos grunniens | place: China: Xizang | collected 2019
CTCGGAGGATACGGCTGTTTCCGCATTGCAATGTATCTTATGCCACAAGCAGCCAACGACCTTGCCTGGATATTCATTATCCTAACCACCATAAGCGTTGTTTACGGTGCTCTTAGCGCAATAAGTCAGACCGACCTTAAGTACATCAATGCCTACTCATCGGTGAGCCACTGCGGCCTTGTGCTCTTTGCCCTGCTTATGATGACACAGACATCTTGCACAGGCGCAATCCTGCAGATGCTCTCTCACGGTCTTATGACAGCACTGTTCTTTGCCCTCATCGGTATGATTTACGGACGCACCCACACACGCGACATACGCCAGATGCAGGGACTTATGAAGATTATGCCCTTCCTTGCAGTGGGATATGTTATTGCCGGACTCGCCAACCTTGGATTGCCCGGCTTTAGCGGATTCATTGCCGAGATGACAATCTTTGTCGGCTCGTTTATGGTTGATGACACATTCCACCGCACAGTAACCATAATAGCCTGCACAAGTATTGTTATTACAGCCGTTTACATTCTGCGCGTTGTGGGCAAGATACTCTATGGCGAGCCGCAAAATGAAGAGCACAAGCGTCTCACCGACGCAACTTGGGACGAGCGATTCACCGTAATATGCCTCATTATATGCGTTGCAGGACTTGGTATTGCTCCTCTTTGGGTTAGCGACCTCATTGACAATGGTGTTGGAGATATAATTACAAACCTAAGAAGTTGTTTAGATTTATATCGTTAAGTTTTTACAGAACTTCCATCAGAATAATTTATTTTACCAGAAATTGAAACAGTTTCTTATTCCTTAAAAAGATATGAATTACTTAGAATTCTTCTCGATGCTTCCCGAAATTTCCCTATTAGGAATTTTCGTACTCATATTCATCTTCGACCTTATCCTGCCCACAGGACACGCACGACACTACTTCCACTCTCTCGTGTGTCTGCTTATGCCCATTTCAATATTCACTTGCCTCATAAGCTGTGGCAAGGAGCAGACCCTCTTTGGCGGAATGTACTACAGCAACAGTATGATATCTTTTGTAAAGGCAATACTTGCATTTGGCAGCACCATAGTACTGTTGCAGTCGCACAGTTGGCTTAAGCACACATCGAACACCTTCTACAAACAAGGAGAGTTTTATATACTTCTTCTGAGCACCCTTGTCGGAATGTTCTTTATGATTAGTGCGCGTCACTTCCTGCTCTTTTTCATTGGTATGGAGCTTGCGTCGCTTCCCCTCGCCTGCCTTGTGGCATTCGACAAATATCGTCACCACTCGGCCGAAGCCGGTATAAAGTACATCCTCAGTTCAATGTTTGCCTCGGCAGTTATGCTGTATGGTATATCATTCCTCTACGGCACAACCGGAACACTCTATTTCGATGATATGGTTGCCGGATTGAATGGCTCGGCAATGCAGATTTTCGCGATGGTGCTGTTCCTCGCAGGCCTCGGCTTCAAGATTTCACTTGTCCCCTTCCACCTGTGGACAGCCGACAGCTATCAGGGAGCGCCAACCGTTGTAACAGCCTATCTATCGGTAATATCAAAGGGAGCAGCCGTGTATACCCTCTTTGTAATACTCACCAAGGTATTTGCGCCTATGACAGGCGAGTGGCAGCTTATGCTCTACATTATGACAGTAGCCAGCATAACAATAGCCAACCTCTTTGCCATCAAGCAGAGAAATCTCAAGCGATTTATGGCATTCAGCAGTATATCGCAGGCTGGTTACATAATGCTTGCCGTCATTAGCGGCAGCCTTCAAGGAATGACAGCACTTGTATTCTATGTTGTAGTATACATTGTAGCCAACCTTGCCGTATTTGGTATAATCGAGGTGCTTGGACAGGACAACGACCACATAGAACTCACACGTGACCACTGTAAGGGACTTTACAAAACCAACCCCAAACTATCGTTCCTTATGACGCTCGCACTCTTCTCATTGGCCGGAATACCTCCTTTTGCCGGTTTCTTCAGCAAGTTCTTTGTATTTATGAGCGCGTTCGAGGCAGGCTTCCTTGTATTGGTATTCATTGCCCTGATAAACACAGTAATATCACTCTATTACTACCTGCTCATTGTAAAAGCAATGTATATAGAGACAAGCGAAACACCTATACCCACTTTAAAGAGCGATAACTTTGCACGTACAAGCTTTGTTATATGTCTTATAGGCATCGTATTCCTGGGTATTTGCAGCATTGTTTATACCAACATCGATAAATTGGCTTTCTAAGTTAAAATTTGGAATACATTAATCGCCGTGTGCCTAGAACTTGGCACACGGCGATTAATGTTCATTGGTGCGCTATAGGAAAATTAGTAAAATGGTAGATGTTTTTTGGATTAAGTGCGAGGCTGTTTGAGCGAAGCGAGTTCCGCAGCACCCAAAAAACATCGTGAGCATTTTACGTTAAGATTTTCCGTGCGCAGAGCCTTTTGCCTACTTTTCGTCGGCACGAAAAGTAGGAGAAAAATAACAATTAAAGGCTGAATTTAGCAAACAAGCCTAAATTAGAGACTGAAAAAGTTTTACCCGACACCAATATTTTAAAACAGCTCTTTTTTTGTATTATAATAAAAGTGGATGACACATTTAAAAAATGTCATCCACTCCTGTGTTTTAGATAATAAATTGAAATTCTTTCTTGTAGCTTCTTAATTTTTCTCCTCTTCAAGCACTTTCAGTTTTACCAACTCAATTTTCATACTGCGTTGTTTTATTATCTGTATGCTGAATTTGTCAATTGTTATAGTTTCGTTGAGTTTGGGAAAACGTTGGTGGTACGAGAGTATGAAACCACCAAGTGTTTGATATTCATCTGATTCTGGTATTCCAAGTTCGAACATCTCGTTTATGCGCTCAACTTCCAAGCGGCCCGAGAGCATATACTCGTTCTCGCCTAATGCCTTTGCTGTGTGGTTGGTGTTGTCGTGCTCATCCTCTATTTCACCTATAATCTCTTCGAGAAGGTCTTCAAGTGATATGATACCCGATGTGCCGCCAAACTCATCTACTACTACTGCAAGGGATTTCTTTTGTTGCATTAATGTGCGCAATAGTTTTTGTGCCGACAATGTCTCGGGTACAATGGGCATTTTGCAGATGCGTTGCTGCCAATGCTCGCTGCTGCGGAACAGTTCCGAGGAGTGAATGTAGCCGATTATGTTGTCTATATTGTCTTTGTAAACAATAATCTTGGAGTGTCCCGATTCTATGAACATCGACTTTAGCTCTTCAAGTGTGGCTGTTACTTCAAGGGCATAAATCTCGGTACGTGGAACAAAACAATCGCGTACTTTAATGTCCGAAAAATCAAGTACGTTCTGAAAAATTCTTACATCGTTGTCAATCTCCTCCTCTTCCTTCTTCGCATTGTCGATACTGCTCTGTATCAGGTTGTTAAGCTCTGTCTTACTGAAAGTGTTGTCGCGTGTCTCTTTGTTGATGCGTATGTTGAAAAGACGCAGGATGAGACAGGATAACCACGTTGTGAAACGGGCAAGCGGGTAGAGCAGTATGTATATGGGGTACATTATCAGTGCAAAGCGCTTGAGTGCCCCGTTGGGATTTATGCGGAATATAGCCTTTGGAACAAACTCTCCGGTGAGAATGATAATTATTGTCGATATCAATGTCTCGAGGAATAGGCGTACTCCGGTTGAGGCTGTAAGACCCGATAGTATTGTGGCATTAAGTATGTTTGCCATAAGTATACCGTATATTACAAGAACTATGTTGTTGCCAACAAGGAGGCTGGAAACAAAATTGTTGCTGTTGGAATAGAAACGGTCTATAGCAAACGAGGTGATGGTGCGATTGTTCATATCAATGCCCATCAGTAGCTTGTTTGAAGCAACAAATGCTATCTCCATTCCCGAGAATAGAGCCGAGAAAAGTATTACTATTATAAGTAAAATAATGTCTGTTGTCATAGTTATTTTATATCTTCAATAGGGTATATTCCTGTTGTATTAAGAATTTCCCATACTGTAAGATTCTGGTTCGAGGTGAATCCTATTCCTTCGGTAACTCTGTCTTCCTGTTCTATTTTTATGTAGCTGTCGGAATAGATGCGCTCTGTTTCGCTGCTCCAGAATAGCTTGTCGGTGAATATCCTTTCGTTCTTTATTGTATGTACGCGTACATTGCCATATAGTTGCCAAAGACCTAATTTGTCGTAATAGTAGGCTGTGTCGCTGCGTAGGGTGGTCTCGACGTTCATACTGTCGTCGTACTGCTCAAGGTATATGCCCTTTTCAAATGCCCAATATGAGGGGTTGCGCTTGTCATACATCAACCACTCTTCGGCTTCTACTTTGTAACTGATACGGCCCGAATCGCTTATCAAGGTGTTTACACCGTACGTGCTCATAAAGGCAATGGAGTCGGATTCTCCATTGTCGACAATGCTTGTTTTTTTCTCTTCGCTGCACGAGAAAAGAAAAAATAGTACAACTATCGCAGTGAAAGCGATAGTTGTACTGTTGATTTTATTGCCTTTATTAGCGTATTGTTGTTGTCTCATTTATCCAACCGCCAATGGTGATGCTCTTACCCTTGCTATAACCTCTCATAAAGAGCTCGTCGGTAGAGGGAGTATAGTTAGAGTACTGTGAAATGAGCTTGTTAGCCTGGTCTTTTACTGTGGGGTCTACTGCCTTGGCACGGTTCAGCTTGTCAATAGCTGCATAGTAAACGCAACCGTTGAGAACCTTGTCGTTGTGCCAGTTGGGAGATGATACATAGCACTGAGCTATGAGGATGTAGGGATCGCCAAACTTAGAGTTCAGACCAATAGCCTTGCGTGCATACTCACGTGCTTTTGCGGGTTGCTTGAGGCTGAGATAGATAGCTCCAACCTTGTAGTACATATCGGCCTTGTTGGTTGTACTGGTCTCGAGCTCGATAGCCTGGTTGAAGAACTCCATAGCCTTATCGGTCTCACCCTTCTTGAAGTAGCGGTAACCGCAACCCATCGCTGCCTTTGCATTGGGCTCAATAGCGAGTGCATACTCAGATGCTGCAAGATAAGCATCCTGATTGGTACACTTCAACATACTCATAAGGGCATTAACCTTGTTCAGGTACTCGATATTGCTCTTGTTCTCCTCAATCTTAGGAGCATAAATCTTCTCAAGGTCTTCGCAAGATGCAGCACCGCTGTTGATGAAGTAACCGTCGATGTTGCTGCGTGCAATACGCGCTGCATCAATCATCTTGCCATAGCCGTTGGCGCGAACGCTGTCCTGGGGATCGGCCAACTCTTTGTAACGGTTGTTGTAGTACTCGATGCGCTCGTTGTACTTGTCAAGTACGTCTACAATATATACCGATGCGTCGAGGTAATCCTGGATAACCTGCTCACCGTGGCCTGCGGGGTCCTTCTTGTATTTCTGAGCCGAAATCTTCATAAGGTTCTGAGTAACGATGTACTCCGACTCGCCCTTCTCGGCTGTTACCGACTCGCGAAGCATTTTATATGCCTCGTCAAGTGATGCTTTGGGTACAAAACGGATGTAGTCGAGGGCTTTCTTGCCAAGAGTGTTACCTACAGAGAGCTTACTCTTTGTAATCTCCTGCAGCTTATCCATATACTTAATCTGCTGGTCGTAAACCGACATAAGCTCGTTGATGTAGTCGAGCTTCTTCTGCTCGTCCTGCTCTTTTGCTATAAGGCCCTTGAGGATTTTTATACCGTGTGAATAGGTGTCTACACGTGCAACAGGATACTTTGTGAAAAGCTCTTTCCAATAGGGATAAGCAGTCTCGAAACTGTTGCTGTTTACGTTTACTTTTGTGTTGCTGATGAGTGCGATGCAATTTAGACTGTCCTGCTCGCCAACACCAAAACGGTTGTTGTTGTCGATACCGTTAATCTGTGCCGAGGCGCTGATAGCTGCCGCAGCAAACAAAATTGATAAAATACTCTTTTTCATTTTTTGCTACTCTATATATTATATTATTCTACTTTCATTTTTGAGAACCAACCCTCGTTGAATGTTATTCCCAAGTTTACTCTAAGGCAGGTCTCTGCTATCATTCCTGCGCTTTTAGGCTCCATGCGAATAACTTGTCCCGATATGTGAACCATTGACATTCGCTTGTTGAATTTGTTTGCGAATGGTATTGAAAAACCGGCACTTAATCCGTACTCGTCACAGCCTTTCTTGCCGTTGACTTCGGTATAAGGTTGAGCGTAATAGGCACCTGCTCTGTAGTACATTCTTTTTAGAATGTTGCGTGAGATTCTGTTAGGCGAGTACTCTACGCCCAATGAGATTTTGCTGCGGTCGAGGCCTTTGTCTTCGCCAAAGAAATCCGAGGTGCTCCACGCCTGATAGGTGTAATCAAGTCCGAACTTCCAATTATTCTTTAAATTATAGAGGACACCGAAACCTATAGTGTGTGGCAGGCTGAATCCGTTCGCGATATATGAGGTGTCGCTTACTTGGATTGTGCCATTCTGTAATGTCTGCTCAATGACCTGCGCATCGGCTTTAAGGTCGTGTCCCAATGAGTAGACAAGGCCTAATGTGAGTCCGTGCCCCTTGCCAAGAATCATATCGTACTGTGCACCAAACTCGACTTTGTAGCTCGATACGTCTATATTATAGTAACGCGCTCGGTTGCGGATTGAGGTGTCGTCGAATGTCGAACCAACCTTGTGTGAAATATCACCATATATGTAGGATGCACTTACTCCTATTGCAAGATTGTTGATTGGCGACCAACCTAATGCTACAAAAGGCTGATAAATTCCTCCTGTTCCGCTGTAACTGTTAGTGCTGGATGTGTTATTGCCAATCTCGGTGTCAATGTTGACGTTGCGACTGCTGAACGAATATCCTACATTGGAGTAGGGGAGAACGCCTATGCTCATTCCCAAACCATTGCGAATACGGTATTTCATTGCAATGTAGTCGAAACTGCCATTGTGTGCATTTATCTTTTGTCCGTTCTCTTTGAAGTTGACATTCTGTAATGAGAAGCCTGCTTCGAAAAGCATTGTAAGAGTGTCGGCCTGGGCAAGTGATGCAGGGTTAAGCAGATTGATGTATTTCGAGTCGCGCAAAGCATAACCCAAACCACCCATCTGACGGTTTATGGCCAAATTCTGGTCGCTCAGTGTGCCAAGACCAAAACGAGAGTATGGCGAGTTTACGCCATTATCGGCAAACAGCGCCACAGCCATCATTAAGGCCGATAGAATTGATAGTAGTCTTTTATTTATTGCCATATTCAGCATATATTCTCTTTTAAAATTTTATTAAGCCCCTTTGCTACTAAGTATTTGTCTGCAAAGATGGGACTTTTTATCTTATCAATCAACATTTTTTCGTCGCCGCCCGTTAAAAAAACCAAAACGTCGGGAAAAACCTCCTTAATCTCGGCAATATAGCCTTCAATTTCGTGGCAGATACCACGTATCACGCCGCTACGGATAGCTGTCTCGGTGTCGTAACCGAATGTGGGAATTTCTCCCTCTTTATCTACTTGTGGCAGGCGACTTGTATATTGGTGCAGTGCTGTCAGGCGCATTCTTACTCCGGGCGATATGTTTCCACCACGAAAATGCCCCTTGCTGTCGATTAAGTCTATTGTAATGGCGCTACCGGCATCAATTACAAGAATGTTTCGGCCGGGAGCCTGCTCCATTGCTCCAATAGCAGCTGCTAACCTGTCGGAACCTAATGTCTTGGGCGTGCGGTAATCAATCTCAATGGGCATAGGTGTGTTGTTGTCGAACCATATAACGTGCTCACAGGCTCTATTAATAAGCTCTTTGGCTTCATTGTCAAGCGATACTACCGATGAGACGATGATTCCATCAACATCGAATTGCCGGGCATATTCGTTTATAAAATCGAAACTGCCGACGGCGCGCCTTCCGTGTAGTATAATGCTCTCCTTGCCGAAGAGAAAATACTTTGTGCTGTTATTACCGATGTCAATTATAAGATACAAATTACCATTTTTTTGGAAAAACCCCACAAAGATAGCTCAAATTATTTGTTTTTACGATATTTTTACTGTAAAAATGAAATCAGGCTTTCTATCTTTTGTAAAGGCATTGCTTTTCTGTTATTTTTATATATTTTTGTGCTCAGATAATAATAGTATATTTTTTAAATATGAGAAAAAGTGTTTTAGGAGTTTTCGTGATGTTGCTTTTTGCGCTAACATCGACAGCCGGTGAGGTTGTGAATCCGAAGGCTATAAGTGATATGCTCGACCGTATTGGCGGCAAAGGGGCATCGGAACTTTTTGTTACAGTTGTCGATGAGAACTTGTCGACCGATGGCTGCGACCTATTTGTTATTACCAGTCGCGATGGGAAGCCTTGCATAAAGGGTAATAATACGTTGGCTGTTACAACGGGTATAAATTGGTATCTCAATCATTATGCCCACGTTAATCTGACGTGGAACTGTATGACAGCCAATCTCTCGGCTGTGCAGTTGCCTGTGCCTGCCAATGACGAGGTGCATAGGTGCAGTGCCGATTATCGTTATTACCTAAATTACTGTACTTTCTCCTATTCAATGGCTTTCTGGACTTGGGAGCGTTGGCAGCAAGAGGTCGACTGGATGGCTATGCACGGTATCAATATGCCGTTGGTGCTTGTGGGTCTTGAGACTGTATGGCGTGACGTTCTTACCGAGATTGGCTATTCTAAGTCCGAAATAAACGAGTTTGTGGCCGGTCCCGGATTTATGGCGTGGTTCGCAATGAATAACCTTGAGGGTTGGGGCGGAACAGGCGCAGGAATGAAAGGTAACCCCGATTGGTGGTATGAGCGCCAGGGGAACCTATGCCGTCAAATTCTTGCTGCAATGCGCGAGTATGGTATGAAGCCTGTATTGCCCGGATATAGTGGTATGGTTCCCAATAGCATGAGAACAAAGAAACCTACCTGGAATATTATTGAATCGGGTACTTGGGCAGGCGGATACACTCGTCCCGATATTCTGAGTCCTGCCGATACAAAGAATTTCGGATATATGTCCGAGCTCTATTATCGCCATCTTAAGAAACTGATGGGTACATCGGAGTTCTACAGTATGGACCCATTCCACGAGGGTGGTGTGCCTACAGGACAGGTGAGCATAAAGGCTGTGTATAACGGTGTTATGAAGGCGATGGATGATTATGCCATGACAGCCGACGAACTCAAGGCGCTTGGAATTGAGAAACCAAAGTGGGTGGTTCAGTATTGGCAGAATCTGCCCAATGCTACAGCCTTTGCATCGGTTCCTCTTGAAAATCCCGACCGTTTCGTTGCTCTTGACCTTTTCTCAGACGGTAATCCCAATTGGAGTGGCAATCACTATGCAGGACACGATTTCATCTACTGTATGTTGCATAATTTCGGTGGTCGCACAGGTCTGCACGGACGTGTGGCAAAGACTATCAGCGGATATTATGCAGCTCTTAAAAAAGGCAATATGCGTGGAGTGGGTGCTACCCCTGAGGGCATCGAGACTAATCCAATGCTCTATGATATGCTTTTTGAACTCCCCTGGAGAGCCGAGGAACCTGCTCCCGAGGAGTGGTTGCGTACATACGCTTATAACCGTTACGGAATCGACTCAAAGGATGCACACGCTGCTTGGGTGAAACTGCTTAACTCGGTACACAACTGTACCGTCGATGGCCAGCAGGGAACTACCGAGCCTGTAATTCTGGCTCGTCCGGCCTGGACGGTAAACAGCGTATCAAGCTGGAGTAAGTCGGCTATCTATTGGGATGTTCAGGATGTATTGAATGCTGCCGACCTGCTTCTTTCGTTGCAGAATGTACCGCAAACATCTATGGCTAATTACAGCTACGATGTGGTGGATGTTGTGCGTCAGTCAATGGTAGACTTTGCCTACTATCTGTTGCCAGAGATTAAGAATGCTTATAACAAGCGCGATACAGCCGAGTATGAGCGTCTGTATAAACTGTTCCTGCAACTGATGCTCGATGTTGATACGTTGCTATCGGCCGATACTAATTTTACTCTTGGTCGTTGGACCACTATGGCTCGTGACGTTACCGACGAGGCCGAGGGTACAACGGTTGCCGATAAGAACTGGATGGAGTGGAATGCTCGAACACAAATTACCGTTTGGTCTAAGACCGACAGTAATCTGCACGATTACTCTAACCGTTGCTGGGCGGGACTTATAAAGGATTATCACTACCAGCGTTGGAAAATGTTCTTCGAAAATAATGGTGCAGCTCCTTCGGGTGGTTGGTTCACTGCCTTTGAGCGCCCCTGGACACTCAATTTCACCGATTATGTGTATGACAATACTGTCTCGGGTGCCGACGCTGTGGCTACAGCAAAAGCTACCTTTAACAACTATTTTGGTGTTCTTGGTGGTAGCTACTATTTCCCTTACGGCGTCACACGTGATGCTTCGGCTGTGGTAACCGACGAGGCTTATCGTGGCGAGGAGTATC
>JAEIGA010019063.1_pt1 | contig 10461 bp, 5 predicted proteins | sample 9270691 | NCBI WGS metagenome assembly JAEIGA01 (sample SAMN17057246, study PRJNA624740) | gut metagenome | biome: biome; isolation source: fecal sample | host: Bos grunniens | place: China: Xizang | collected 2019
ACATAATTTGGGAGGTTTTTTATGAAAAAGTCTGTAAGCATTATCCTGGTCATGCTCCTTTTAACAGCACTGCTTCCGGTCAATGCCTTTGCTGCTGAAGCACCATTAGATGCCGATAACATCATTTACTACTGCGACGGAACAAAGCTTGAGGGCGTGTACAGATGCTTCCTCGGTATCACCGTAACACCGACACAGCTTTACACGGTATATGACTCGGAGCGCGGCATCGTTCTTAAAAAGGAGACAGTAAGTATTATGACAGTTGAGAGGGACGGTCTTGCAAGTGGCATCCTTGAGGTCGGCGACGTGATAAACTCGATCACCGTTGACGGTGTGACGTATAACGTTGACAGAATGTATACGGTCACCGATTCCATGCTTTGTGCAAGAGTGGGATCGACCGTTATCTTTAACGTAACGAGAAACGGAGCAACAATGGATCTTAAGATCGATATCAAGGAAAGCTCCCTGACACAGATAAAATAAAAGCGGATTTTATCAGTAACCTTAAGGATATCACCCGTCGGTATAAATTTGCTGACACGGGTTTTTAAATGAGTGATCGCAAATAAGAGAGGACAGAGAGTGCAAAATACTCTCTGTCCTTTTGCTATCGGTAGATACTGTACCGTCGAAGATAACTTCGCTTACTCTAATGGGCTTTCAATCCTTGATTTTCATGACTTTGGTGACGAGAACCGTCATATCGTCGGTGCGCGGCAGATTTTTCAGAGCGGCGGCGAGTATGAAGTCGGCGTATTCCTGAATGTTGCGTTTTGGAGATTTTGAAAGTATATCGAGCAGCCACGGTGTTTCCTCCATGCTTTGAGCGATGCCGTCGGATAGCATGATGATGTAATCGTCGCCTTCAAGCTCGATTTTTATTTTTTCCGCATCCACGCTTTTGAGCAATCCGAGAGGGGCGGTTTTGGATTTTATGCGGAATATTGAGGAATCTCTCTTGACATAGGATGCCGCAGCTCCGCTTTTGAGAAATTCGGCATCTCCTCGATAGAGATCGACCGAGAACAGATCGACCGTGGCAGAGCATTCGCGACGTCTGTGCCTGACCGCGTGATTTAAGATTTTCAAAACAGTCTGTCCCTCGGGGCAAAATTCAAGCGCACGTTTCATAAAATCCACGACGAGCGATGAGGTCTCCTTCGCCTCCGCACCGCTGCCCATTCCGTCGGAGATGAGGGAATAGAAATATCCGCTTTCGCTTTCAAAGGAGATGGCTGTATCGCCCGAAACAGACTCTCTTTCGCCGATAGCGGAGGCTATTGCAGACTCAACCATGAAGGATTTTTCACTCGGACATTCCATCAGCGCCATCTTTCCCTTGCGATAAAAATCGGGCGTGCCGAGTCTGACTCCGGATATCGCTTCTATGTTCTTTTTTAGTTCGGGAGAGCTTATCCTTTTGCCGCTTTCATCCTCTGCGGCGAGGATGAAGTATGGCTTTCTTTCACCGAAGGCGCGTATCACTCCGTCTGTGAGTCCTGCATCGAGCATAACTGTGCCGAGCCTTTCCGACAGCTCCTCGTTGAGAGATTTTTCTTTTTCATCATCTATGCGTGCTTCATTTATAAGCTTGGCTATAATGTTGAAGTCCTCCGATGAGGTGTCCTTTTTCATATCGCGAAAATTTTGCTCGGTAAGTATTGCCGCGCCGCGATTGATCGCCTCTGCTATGTTGTGCGAGAGGGCGCAGTATTCGGGATAATTCTTGAGATCATCCTCGGTTATTTTTCCGTTTGTGTAAAGCACGTCGGCAAGTGCGGCGGCGTTATCGGTGAAGCGTTTATCTCTTTTTGTTGCACACGCCCCAAAGCCTTCGCAGGCGCGACAGTATTTATCCACGCACTCAAGGATGAATTCCTCAAGCTCCTCTCGACTCGGCTTAATGGAGCTTTCGTTATATTGCTTTATTGATGATGCCATAGCGGTCAGTGACATTTCGAGCGCGCCTAAATTTCCCTTGTATCTGTTTCGATAGGAAAGAGCTACCGTTCCCACCATGTCGAGTGCGGTTTTTTCGGTTGCCTCGCATGCCTCTTCGGTCTTCTCCTGCGTCAGCTTTTTAAGAATGGGCATAACCGTAAGAGCCGCGATAGCGTATTCGGGCAGAATTCCGAGTATACCGACAAGTCCCTCGGCATATGCCGCCCATGCTCCAAGCAATCCTCCGCCGCCGACAGCTCCGTACCCTATACCGAGAGGAAACAGACCGCCTGCCGCTATGCCTGCGAGAGCAAATGCAACAGACAGTGTGCCGGATATTCCGAAGGAGGAAATAAAGCCTACGATACAGCCGTATAACGAGCCGAAGCGACGGGCGATGATAAGTGTCGCTGCGGCGGAGAAAATGTAGGCGATGGATATGCCGAGCAGCTCATATTCCTTGAACGATATTGAAATTAAGAAAATGATCAAAAGTGCTGATAAACGGAAGAAAAGTAAATTAAACTTGTCTTTTTCGCTTCTTTGCTTGACCGAAAATACATTTGTGTTGCTATCAAACACCCCATAAAGTGTAATGTTACACTCAAATAAGCCCGAGAGAGCGAAGACCAAAAGAGGCGGCAAGAGTATCATTGATATTCCGAAAAGCATCGCCGTAAGTGTAAATCCCGAAATGAGAATTTCATATACCGCCGCTATGAAGCCTCCGATAAGCGCAGCGGACATTTTGAGCATAAGCCCTTCCGAAAACCATTTTAGATATTTACTTTCGCTCTCCTCGTTCTTTTCACCGCCGGATATTATAACGCGTAAAAATACGACTATAACCGCTATCATTGAGTAGATTATACCCGCCTTGCCAAGCGTCAATGCGCCACATACCGCACCGAGAACGGCTATCCACACCCTTGTGGGAAGCACCGCGATAAATGCTATCGCAAGAGGATGCGATCCGAACACAATGTGGCATCTTGAAAATATCAGAGCGATAAAGAAGGTCATTATATCGAGCAACGGCGCCTCTCTTTTCATACGCGCTTCCTCGAAGGAATGCATGAGAACGCCAAACGCTCCCCCGCGCTTTTTCTCTCTTTTTTCCTCTCTGTTTGTTCTGTCCATGTTTTTATATCTCCTTTCATAAGGCTCTTTGTCCTTGCCTTCTATTGTATTCGACAGTGAGTGAATTTTCTGTCGATTTCTGTGTGGCGGAGAATGGTGATAATGGGCATAAACGGGTAAAAAACGGCATCAAGTGTGGGGACGTGGCGATTTTTGTGTGTAAATAGGCTATAATGCGATATGTTAATGAATAAAACGTATTATGGCGAAAGCTTACCGTTTATGTAGCTTTACGCTTGTGCGAAAGTACGCAAGCTTACGGAGTCCCCCACCGCCGATTCTTTTTATCCTTACAGAAAGCGTATAGCGTTTATCACGCAACCCTGCATTTTTTTATCTTCGTTAATATTTGGGTTGCAATTCTTTTGTTTATATGTTAAAATGTTTATAAGAAATTATCAAGGAGTTCGGCTATGGAGAAAAAGGAGCTTTCCGGTCTTGTTATAATAAACAAAGAAGAGGGGATAACCTCGCAAGGCGTTGTCAACAGAGTGAAGAGAATATTCGGTGTAGCGAAGGCGGGACACACGGGTACTCTTGATCCCATGGCAACGGGCGTTCTTCCTGTGCTTATCGGCAGAGGCGTGAAGGCGAGTGAATTTATGCTCACCTCCGAGAAGCATTACGGAGCTACGCTCTTGCTCGGCATCACTACCGATACCGAGGACGTGACGGGCGAGGTTCTTTCCGAGTGCGACGTTAACGTTTCGGAGGAAGAGGTGCTTCGTGTGATAGCTTCTTTTGTAGGCGAGATAATGCAGACACCTCCCATGTATTCCGCACTTAAGGTTGGAGGCAAAAAGCTGTGTGACCTTGCCAGACGAGGCGAGGTGATAGAGCGTGAGGCACGTCCCGTGACGGTTTATTCCATAAAGGCAGAGCGTCTGTCCGATAGGGAATACTATCTTGACGTGATATGCTCAAAGGGAACGTACATCCGTACACTGTGTGCGGATATAGGAGCAAGGCTCGGTGTAGGCGGAGCTATGAAAACACTGAAAAGGCTCTCGGCATCCGGATACACCGTAGATGTGAGCAAGACACTCTCGGAGCTTGAAGCGATGAGCGATGAGGAGAGAGAAGCCTTGATCTATCCCGTCGAGGACGTGTTCAAAAAATACGAGTCGGTAAAGCTTTCCGACTTCTTCGCAAGACTTGCTCATTCCGGACTTGAAATCTATCTTCACAAAATAAAAAAAGACTATCCCGCAGGTACCGTGTTGAGAATTTCGGATTCCGAAGGCTTCTTTGCCGTCGGAGAGGTAAGAGAATTTGAAGATGGTCTTGCAATTAAGCCCATAAGACAGTTTAGATGAGGTGAAAAAATGGCAAGAGATTGGACAGATAGCCAAAAGGATGCTATAAAAACAAGAGACAGAACACTCCTCGTTTCTGCGGCGGCAGGCTCGGGAAAAACCGCGACGCTTACCGAAAGAATAATCAAATCTATACTTGATGAGACAAATCCGATAAACATAGAAGAAATGCTTATCGTAACTTACACTCGTGCCGCCGTCGGTGAATTGCGCGAGAGAATAAGCACGGCTATTAAGGACGCTATAAAAGAGCGTCCCGATGACGAGCGTCTTGAAAGACAGTTGTTCATGCTTCCGAGCGCGAAGATAAGCACGATAGATGCCTTCTGTGCAGATATATTGAGAGCAAACGCCGAGAGAGTCGGCATCAATCCGAACTTCCGTGTACCCGACGGAGCGGAGGCGCAGCTGCTTGGCGAGAATATTCTCGATACTCTTCTTGAGGCGATTTACGAGGGGAATGCCACAGAGGTTGCGACTCCAAAGGAGCTTGATGCTTTGACAGACTGTCTTGCGCAGGCAAAGAAGCAGAGCGACCTTCCCGCTATAATACGTATGATTTACTCATCGACACTTGATTCGCTTGAGGGCGCAGATGCCATCGGTGAGCTTGTCGGAGAGTTTGATCCCGATAGCTTTAGCTGTGTTGATAATACGGGCTTCGGCAGGTATATTCTCAAAAGACTTGACGAAATGCTCGCTCACTACAAGAAAGTATTTACCGACATAAAAAGCGAAATAGAGGCTATCGGTGACAGTAAACACAGCAAAATAATAGCCATGATAGACAATGCGCTTGAGCTTATAAGCAGGCTCGACAGTGCCGAGAACTATATGGCAAAGCGAGAGATACTCCTTTCTTATAAATTTGAAAGAGCGGCATCCGCCTCGGGTGTCGAGGGCATACCGCCGATAGCCTTGGTGCGTTCCGAGTTCAAGGAGGAGATAACAAAGCTTACCAATGAATTCTTCCTTCACTCCGAAGAGGAATGGAAAATCGCATACACGGGGCTGCACCGTCAGTTCAGTGTGCTTTACAGAGTTATAAAGGAGTTTGACCGCCTCTTCAAGCTGGAGAAAAAGAGAAGGGGAATGTGTGAGTTTTCCGATATAGAGCGCTATACTTATGAGTGCCTATGGAACGGCGGAGAGAAGACCGACGTGGCAAAGGAGCAGGCGCGACTTTACAAGGCTGTATATATCGATGAGTATCAGGACGTAAACAGCCTGCAGAATAAGATATTTGAGGCTATATCAAGTGATACAAATCGCTTCATGGTCGGCGATATAAAACAGAGCATATATGAGTTCAGAAGTGCGAATCCGAGAATTTTCGCAGGTATGAAAAAGAGCTTCCCGCCTCTTGGCACAAACGGAGATTACCCTGCGGCTTCTATCTTCATGTCCAACAACTTCAGATGTGACGAGGGCATCATAGATTTTGTAAACGATATATTCGACAAGCTCTTCTATCATCTTCGCGACAGTATAGGCTACGTTGAGAGCGACAGACTTACCTTCAGCAAGCGTTACGATCACCCAAAGCCTGCTTATGCTTATCCCGAAATATGTCTTGTTCCCTCTATCGCTCCGTCAGATCCGAGGCGCAAGCTCGTTGCCGATCAGTCGCAGCTCGTCCCCGAGGTCGTTGCGAGAAAAATCAAAGAATTACTTGACACGGGTACGCTTGATAACGGTGACAAAATAGAGCGGAAGCATATTGCCATAATTCTGCGTAACGTAAAAAATATAGGGGAAAAGTATGCGCGAGAGCTTGCTAAATTTGGCATCCCCGCGGCACTTGCCGAGAATGAAAAGTTCTTCATTAATTCCGATGTTTTGCTTGTGCTGTGCCTTCTTAACTCGATAGATAATCCTCATAAGGACGTATATCTTGCAGGACTCCTTTGCTCTCCCATATATGGCTTTACGCTCGGTGAAATTGCACTTGTAAGAAAGCTCTATCCCGAGGATACCTTGTATGACTCCTTGAAAAAGTATGCCGAAGAAGACAAGGGCGGGGAGCGTGTAAAGAAATTCCTTGACAAGCTCGCATATTACCGCCTGCTTTCCGAGGGAATGCCTACGGACAAGCTGCTTATGAAGCTGTATCACGAAACGGGACTTCTTGCGCTTTCCTCTAACAAGAAGGAGAGCAAGGATAACCTGATGCTTCTTTATGAGCATGCGAGAAAATATGAGGCAGGCTCGTTTAAGGGCTTGTATAACTTTATCAGCTATATTAATCAGCTTACAGGACGCGAGAGCGATTTCGACAAGCGAGAAGCACCCGGTGAGTGCGATGCGGTAAGAATAATAACTGCACACGGCTCCAAGGGGCTTGAATATCCGGTAGTATTCTTTGCAGGCGGAACGGATAGCTTTAACAAGAGTCACGGGGTCGGCGAGGCTCCGAGATTTGAATACGAGGAGGGCTTCGGAATGGGCATGTTCCTGCGTACCGATTCGGGACTTGCTCTCGTTCGTAACTCGACCAAGAACGTAATCAAGCATTACCGCCACAGAAAGAAGATAGAGGAAGAGGCGCGCGTACTGTACGTTATCCTCACAAGAGCGCGTGAAAAGCTCTACGTTGTCGGTCAGATTCCCTCAAGAGAGGATGAGTTTTTCGCAGAGATAGAGGCGGCGCGTGAGTATATGTCCGAGTATTCGGTATATAACATTTCCTCGCTTCTTAAAATGATACTCGAAACGAAGAGCTTCGACGTGAAGAGCCCAAGAGAGTTCCTTGATGAGCCGCCCTTGATCTATACCGATGAAGCATATGAGATAGCAGATAAATCGGAGGAGAAAAAGAGCGACACATCCAAAAATTCCGAGGGCGCTGCGGATAAGGACAAAATAACAATTGATGAATCTGAATTTAATGAGCTTGAAGGCTTGCTTAAGGCTCGATTTGGATTCGAATATCCCAACACACATCTTACACGCTTACCGGGTAAGCTTTCGGTTTCGAGACTTTATCCCAACATTCTCGACGGCTCTGATGAGTTTGCGGTAAAGCTCGGTGACGAGCCACAGGAAGCTACCGATGAGGAAGCGACAAGTGAAAAACGCTCTTATCTGCCGAAGTTCCGTTCGCCCGATACACAGAGCTTAAGTGCCGAGAAGGGTATTGCGACGCATATGCTTCTGCAGTTCTGCGATCTTGAAAGAATGGTGAGCAACGGTGCAAAAGCGGAGCTTATGGCATTGACGAAGGCGGGCTTCCTCTCCGATGAGGACGCATCTCTTGTGAGAATAAGAGAGGCAGAAGGCTTTGCGAAGTCCAAGCTCATACACGATATGCTTGATGCGAAGAAGCTCTACCGAGAGTTCCGCTTTAACGTCAAGCTTCCGGCAGATGATTTTGCTACCGAGCCCGAGCTTAAATCACTTTTGAATGGCGAGAGCGTGCTTGTTCAGGGTGTCATAGACTGTCTGTATGAGGATATCGACGGCGAGCTGCATCTTATAGACTACAAGACCGACCGTCTTTCTCCCGAGGAGAAGGCAAACAGAGAGCTTGCGAGACAGAAAATGTACGAGAAGCATTCGCTTCAGCTTTCCTATTATGCGAAGGCTGTTGAGCTTATGTTCGGAAAACGTCCCAAAACCGTAGAGGTCTATTCCTTGCCCCTCGGCGATACACTTGACGTGTCGAGATAAAATCAGTGCATCACTGAAATTCACAAGCCCGGATAATGTTATGAAGCAAAGATCGACAGGCTTGGAAAACATAAATAAATAGCCGAAGATATACTTTGGACATCGCAAATCCTATAAATTAAAAAACACCGTTAGCTCCGCCCCGTGCAGAGTTTTAACGGTGTTTTTTGCGCTGTTTTCCTAAAAAAGCAAGGTGTAATTATGAAAAGCTGCGCCCTATTCTAAAATGATGAGCATAAGCAAGGGAGGGCGTTTTTACCGGATATATTTACCGTAAGCCAATGCAGTAAGCAAGCTATATTTTTCTTACGGATACCTCGCCTGTGGATAGTATTTCTGTTTTTCCGCTGTCGAGTGCGAGTATCAACTCGCATTTGTCGTTGATGCCCGTGACGGTGGCTTCGTATGTGACTGTGGGCTTTATTACGTTCACCCTTTCACCGATAAGAAAGCTTTTTTCTCGGTATTTGTCGGCAAGCTCTTTTGTGCCGACAAGGTGGAGATTTTCAAAGAATTTCTTGATTATAAGTGCCGACAGCTCATTTATATCCGCTTTTCTTTCGCACTCATCCTCGACGGTGGTAGCAATAGCCTTTACATCCTCGGGAAAATCCTGCTTGAAGAGGTTTATACCTATTCCCACGACCGCATAAGCGAGCGAGCTTCCGTTTTCACCGATCTTTCCCTCGGTGAGTATCCCCGCAAGCTTTTTTCCCGACGAATATATGTCGTTAACCCATTTTATCTTCGTTTTTAAGCCTGTCAGTGTGTCGATGGCCTCCGAGGCTACAACAGCCATATAAGTGGTTAATGACGTGGCAAAATCGGGGGGCAGCTCTTCTGCGAGCAGTATCGACATATATATACCCTTTTCACTGTTTGATGAGAAGCTTCTGCCAAGCCTACCTCTGCCCGCGGTTTGCTCACTTGAGATAAGGACAGCTTTTTTTATAAGCGCATTATCTCCGAGCCTTTTTGCCGCCGTGTTGGTTGAATCTATTGTTTTGTAAACTAAAAGTTGCAAATCTTGGGATAAATCGCCAATGAGCGCATTTATCCTGCTTTCATTTAAGGACATACATGCTCCTTTATATCACGAAAGGGCGACCTTTAAAAAATCGCCCTTTGCGTTTTTGCTTTTCAAAAAATGTATTTTCGAAAAACCGATCTATTAAACCTTCTCAACGGAAACGGTTACGTTTTCACCGTTGATGTTCCATTCCTTGGAATGTGTGAGGGTTGTACCTACGGAAAGCTCGATACCGAGGGTTTCGGACTTGATCTCTTCCGCATTTCTCAAAGCGATAGCCTCAACGGTCTCGTTGCCGGAGAATGCGATTCTGATGTTGTCCATAACCTCAAAGCCCGAATCCTTACGCATGGTCTGAATCTTGGAGATAAGCTCTCTTACGTTGCCCTCCTCGATAAGCTCGGGGGTGAGGTTTTTATCGATAACTACGGTGACTCCGTGATCCTGAAGGGACTCAAAGCCCTCCTTCTTCGTCATCTCGATAAGGAGATCCTCGTTGGTGAGTACGATCTCTGTACCGTTGACCTCAAACTTAAGAGTGCCGGTTGCTTCAAGCTCATCCATAGCCGCATTGCCGTCGAGGGTGGAAAGAGTGCTTCTGATGCCGCCGAGGAACTTGCCGTATTTAGGTCCTACGGTGCGGAGTTGAGGCTTGAAGGTGTAGGTTGTGAAGGAACGTACGTTGTCGGTGAACTCAACCTCCTTGAGATTAAGCTCTTCTCTGATGACGCTTACAAAGCTGTCCTCGGGCACTTTTTCGGTCTTCACATACATCTTGCCGATAGGCTGACGGTTCTTTATAGCCGCTGCGTTTCTTGCCGCTCTTCCGAGTACAACAATATCCATAACCTCTTCCATATTCTCTTCGAGCGACTTGTCGATCATAGACTCATCAGCCACAGGGAAGGGACAGAGATGAATTGACACGGGTGCGCTCTTGTCAACAGAACCGACAAGATTTCTGTAAATATCTTCGGTCATGAAGGGGATGAAGGGTGCGGATACCTTGGAGATGGTAACAAGGCAGTTGTAAAGAGTAAGGTAGGCGTTGACCTTGTCTTCGGGCATATCCTTTACCCAGAATCTCTCACGGCTGCGGCGCACGTACCAGTTGGAAAGCTCATCAACGAAGTTTTCAAGAACTCTTGTAGATTCGGTGATCTTGTAGCTTGCGAGAAGATTGTCAACCGACTTTACAGCCGAGTTGAGCTTGGAGAGGATCCACTTATCCATTACGGAAAGCGACTCGTGCTTAAGCTGATACTTGGTGGGATCGAAGCCGTCTATATTTGCGTACAGAGCATAGAATGCATAGGTGTTCCAAAGAGTACCCATAAACTTTCTCTGTCCCTCGATAAC
>JAEIGA010019064.1_pt1 | contig 10461 bp, 10 predicted proteins | sample 9270691 | NCBI WGS metagenome assembly JAEIGA01 (sample SAMN17057246, study PRJNA624740) | gut metagenome | biome: biome; isolation source: fecal sample | host: Bos grunniens | place: China: Xizang | collected 2019
AGCAATTTCGATTTCCTCGGTTGCCCTGTACAGGTTTATCTCAGACAGAAATAACAACAAGACAAAGGAAGAGCCTTGTTCCTTGGACGGCATTGGCTCCCGAAAAGGGAGGGGACCCGCGAAGTGGGGAGGACCGTCAGGGGAACAAGGCTCTTCCTTTGTTGACGCGGCACATATTAGAAATTTTCCACACCTATACAATTACGAAAGCGGGCCTGGTCTCACGACCAAGCCCGCTATTACTATAACCCTATTATTAACAACTAAACTAACTTTCTTTTTATGTCTAGTTTGTTTGCAAAGGGTGTGCCAAAACTGAAAATTCCAGAAAAATTTCCGGAATTTTCAGCAATTTATTCTTTAGAGTTCCCAAGCAAGGGCAGATGCACCAAGAATTGCCGCGTCTGACTCCTTAAGCTGAGAGAATACGATCTTCACCTTTCCTCTCCACAATGGAAGCACATTTGCGTTCATTGCATCTTCGATAGGCTGGAGGAGGAATTCCTTTGCTCTTGCCAGACCACCGAACAGAACGATAGCCTCAGGAGCACTGAATGCGATGAAATCCGCGAAAGAACGTCCCAGAATCTTTCCTGTGAAGTCAAAGATCTTGAGAGCAAGACTGTCACCGTCCTTTGCAGCTTCATACACATCCTTTGAAGAGATACTGTCAAGGTCTCTAAGAACAGACGGCTCGTTACTGAGCTCAAGCCACTCACGTGCCGTACGGGCAACACCGGTAGCTGATGCATAAGTTTCAAGACATCCTGTCTTACCGCAGTTACATGTACGTCCGTTGTTGCGGACAGCGGCAACGTGACCGAGCTCGCCTGCGAAACCGTCATGTCCATAAACCACGTCTCCATTGATTACGATACCTGAGCCCACACCTGTACCGAGGGTAATCATGATGAAGTTCTTCATCCCTCTTGCAGCACCATAGGTCATCTCCCCCACTGCAGCTGCATTAGCATCATTTGTAAGAGCCACAGGGAGACCGTTCATTGCCTCCGAAAGAAGCTTTGCGAACTCGATAGTCTGAGTACCGCCCCATGAGAGGTTGACTGCATTCTCGATTGTACCTGTATAATAGTTTCCGTTTGGAGCACCTACACCGATTCCCTTGACTTTTCCTTCTACGCCTGCTTCAGCAATGATCTTGTTGAGAGCCGCAGCAAGTTCGCCAATATAAGGAGTGATGTCTGTATATGTATCAGTGCGTATCACTGTCTGCGCAAGCACTGTTCCTCTTGCATCAACAACTCCAAGCTTGGTGGTCTGACCACCTATGTCAATTCCTACAACGTACATAATATTAAATTTATTTCTTGTTAACTCTTGATCCTACAAGTGCAAACCACAGTGTGTATGCGAGTGCGGCAATGATCACCCAGTAGCTTACGATATATCCTGCCTTGTCGGCAACGAATCCCTGAAGAAGCGGAAGGAGACCGCCACCGCAAACCATTACCATGAAGAGACCTGATGCGATAGAAGTATACTTTCCGAGACCCTCAACCGCAAGATTGAAGATTGCACCCCACATGATCGATGTGCAGAGACCGCAGAGAACAAAGAATACCATTCCTACAGGAACCTGTGCATCGAGAAGAGACATTGTCATTGTCTCAGGAAGGAACATTCCTAGGAGCACGAACACGATTGCAACAGTGCTCACAAATGTCATCATTGCACGGCTTGAAACCTTAGCACCTATGGCTCCGCCCACAAGACGTCCGCAAAGCATAAGGAACCAATATGCGCCGACAAGTGTACCGGCTACGCCTGCTGCCATTCCGAGACCGTCAGGTGAAGTCATATAGAGGTTTGCCATGTTTGGAATACCTACCTCGATACCTACATAAAGGAAGATTGCGATAATTCCGAACACGAGGTTCTTATGAGAAACGGCACCCTTGATGCTCTCAAGTGTTCCTTCCTTCTTCTGCTCGCCTGCTGCAGCTGCTGCCTCGAGTTCAGGCTCTGGAATTGCAGAGAGGAAGATGATTACGAATGCAAGTGCGAAGATTGCCATTGCGATGAAGAGTGCAAGGTTCACGTCAGCTACCTGAGTCTTCTCAGTAACCTCACCGATGAGGTAACCTGCAAGTACAGGAACGATTGTAGCTGCCATTGAGTTGCATGATCCTCCGAGCTGGATGAGCTGGTTACCCTTGTTTCCGCCACCACCGAGGGTGTTGAGCAATGGATTCACGACTGTATTGAGCATACACATTGAGAATCCTGATACGAATGCTCCGAGGAGGTAAACAGGGAAGCTCTCAAACACTCCTGACAGATATGAGATGCCTACACCTACAAATCCGATAGCGATAGCTGTAAGAGCTGTAAACTTGTAGCCTTTTCCCTTGAGAAGGAAACCCGCAGGAAGACCCATGAATGCGTAAGCGATGAAGTTTGCGGCATTACCGAGCTGTGACATAAGGTTTGTCGCACCGAACTGAGCTTTAGCGATGACACCCATCGGGTTCTGAAGACCTGTAACGAAAGAAATCATTGCAAAAAGGAAGAACATGATTCCAATTGCAAGAACATTACCTTTTTTATTCATTTTACTTATACGTTTATGTTAATAATTATTGCAGTCAGGTCAAAATCGCGCCTAAGTTACTAAAAAAAATCAAGATTCTCGCAAGTTTAAAAAAATTAGCAGGGTCCCCTCCCCAAGGAACCCTGCCGTATATAAAACGAACTTAACAAATAGACACGAAATAATTCTGATGTCCTTTGCAAAGTTAATAAATGAAAACATATTTCCAAATTCTTTTTAAAGATTCTTAGCAATAAGAAAAATATCGTTTCAATTATTAACCTGAAACACCAATATACCGGATAGATACAATGAGCTTGGTAATATCGCCTTAAGACGCTAACTTTGCAATCATTATGAAGATAAGAAGCATACTCACTATATTATTATCTATTGCGGGGATACTGGTCTGCAACGCACATGAGAAGAAGGTCATAAATGGCTTCTCCGGAGGCATGATGGCACACACAGGATACATGTCCGGAGGCGACAATCCATTTGGATTCAATCCCCAAGGCATGACATTCGGATTAGGCGGATGCGCCAAACTTCATTTCACAGACCATTTCAGAGCCGGTTTCGAGGGATACTTCTCGAATGTCGGTCTGAAGGAAAAGAGCGGATTCCAGAGTGGCAGCCACAACAAGGTATTCTGGGCCGGCGCTCTTGCTGAATGGTTCCGGAAATGTAACAGGTTCACGCCTTTTGCTGGAGCCGGCACCGGTGGCGGCATGGAGACATCATGTTACATCCTGGCCGGAGACAAGCATGACTGGATGCCGGAGGGTTCCGCAATCTACCGAAAGCAGCCTTTCTTCTATGTAGATCCATATATAGGTACGGAATTCAAGGTTGGAGGAGCATTGAGGCTCATCATGAAAGCAGACTGGCTCCTGGCAATCAATTCCGAGGGTCTCAACAGACCGCAAGGCCCACGCATCTATTTCGGAGTCATCTTCGCACATTAAGATTCATACACATAGTCTTTTGCGGTCTGATTGTTGCCTTGCCACAGTCAGACTATAAAATTCTATATGTATGAAACGATATGTTTGCGTAATCTGCGGATACATTTACGATCCGGCAGAAGGAGACCCGGAGAACGGTATTGCACCGGGAACGACTTTCGAAGATATCCCAGAAGACTGGACCTGCCCTGCGTGCGGTGTAGGCAAGGAACATTTTGAGGAAGAGAGATGAAAAGCTGGGTAGAAGTCCTTATTATCATTGCCTTGGCCATAGGTATTAATTTCCTGTGCCAAGGCATATTTTCTCTTATAAAGAGATCCAGACTGCATCCGTATCTTTCCAGACATAGCCTGGGGCGCAAGGCACTGATGCTGATTCCCGGCATATTCATATACTTTGCTTTGTTCTATGTCTACGACAGAGGCAGCCGCACGCTTATCCTGCTTCACAAACTGGATCTGATATACCTGATTGTCGTATTCATCATCATTGCCAATGCGATCCTGATGACATTTCTGGACCTGTACTCCCAGAGCGACAAGAACAAGAGCCATCCTCTCAAGGGACTGGTTCAGGGGCTGCAGGTGGTACTGTTCTTTATTGGAGGAATCCTGATAATCGCCATACTTATCGACAAGTCTCCCACCGTACTGCTGACAAGCCTGGGCGCATCAGCCGCAGTACTGATGCTTGTTTTCAAGGACAGCATTCTAGGATTTGTGGCAGGAGTGCAGCTGTCACAGAACAATATGATACGGATCGGCGACTGGATCCAGCTTCCGGACGGCAGTGCGAACGGGGTTGTGGAGGAGATTACGTTGAACACCGTAAAGGTCCGCAACTGGGACAACACCATTACTACGATTCCGCCATATACACTAGTGAGCTCTCCTTTCAAGAACTGGAGAGGAATGCAGGAAAGCGGTGGACGAAGAGTTGACAAGAAGATATTCCTGGATATGGACAGTGTGGAGTTCTGTTCGGAGGATATGGTATCCGACATCCTTAAGAATGTTCCGCTGATGCGGGGATGGAAAGGTGACGGCACGGAGGAGACGCCGACGAATTCTCAGCTTTACCGTATATATATAGGTCTATACCTGTCGAAGCACCCTCTGGTAGCAAAGAAACTCGACCTTATAGTAGCACAAAGGGAGCCCTGTGAGTTCGGGCTCCCGATCGAGGTGTATTTCTTTTTGACAGACAAGGTGTGGAATGAGTTCGAGAGCATCCAGTCCGACATCTTCGATCACCTTCTCGCCATAGCTCCGGAGTTCGGTCTCCGTCTCTATCAGCTTTCCGCCCGCCCCAGATAAAATGCGCATCATGATTTACCAGTACAGAGTCTTGGAGGCGACCTGGCCGGACACGGCCTCCGCTACATCCAGACAACTAACTGATAAAGGACTGGCGATGAATTCCGGAAGTCACTATCGGGAAACCAGGATGAGGTCGGCAATAGCAATGGCTGTGACGGCTTCTACTACGACCGGAGTCCTCAGGGCAAAGCACACGTCATGACGGCCCGGAACTACGAGAGAATCCATCTTACCTGTTGCAAAGTTGAAGGTCTCCTGAGTCTTTCTGATGCTGGAAGTCGGCTTGATGGCCACTCTGAATACTATAGGTGCACCATTAGTGATACCTCCATTGATTCCACCTGCCCCGTTCTTGACAGGTCGTCCATCCTCACCGATCGGGTCGTTATGCTCCGAACCTTTCATCGCGGCAGCCTTGAATCCGTCGCCGAATTCGATTCCGCGTACACCTGGGATTGAGAAGATTCCGTGTGCAAGGACTGATTCCACGCTGTCCCAGAATGGTTCGCCATAGCCAGGATCGATCTCAGGAACTGTGCACTCGATGACTGCGCCGAGGGAGTCGCCTTCCTTCATGGCTTCGTCTATTGCCTGCTGCCATGACTGCTGGAGGGGATATTGCTGGTCCAAGCCGGCAATGACAGTTGCATCCTCTGCATGATATTCCTTAGAGGCATTATTCTGGACAGAAGCCACGGAAGGGACAACATCTGCTTCCGGGCTCTCTGCCGGAATTCCGCCAAGTTCGATTATCCTGGCGTTGATATCAGCGCAAGGGGTATCATCCAGAATCGTAGCGTCTGCCAGAATCTTCTTTGCCACAACTCCTGCAGCCACTACCGGGAGGGTGAGGCGGCCGGAGAAGTGCCCGCCACCACGTGGATCCTGACAGTCATCCCATTTGAGGGCCGCTGTGAGGTCGGCATGGCCTGGACGTGGCATTGCCGCAAAAAGGTCATAGTCCTGGGACTTTGTATTTTCGTTTCGGAAAATGATGGTCAGAGGGGCTCCTGTGGTGTGGCCTTCAAAGACTCCGCTGACAATCTGCGGCTTATCGGACTCCTTGCGAGGAGTCGTGCCTTTAGCTCCGCTTCTACGACGGTCTATATCCTTTACAAAATCCTCTTCCGAGAGTTCAAGCCCTGCAGGAACACCATCCAGCACAACTCCAATCGCCTCTCCGTGCGATTCTCCGAAAATCGAGACTCTGAACTTTCTTCCAAACGTGTTCATATTTTTGTACTTTATAACTTTTTCAACTTTATCTAAACCCGGACCTTAAAATCCGTCTCATCCTTGAAAACAGGCTTTTTTAAGGATGAGGCACATAAACCCCTCGACTTGTCCATGAAAATGGCTGTTTTTATGGACAACAGCCTGCCGAACCTCATCTTGTCCACCAAAAGAGGCACTTTTATGGACAGATGCCTTCAAACTATGCATCTGAGGAGTTTCAAAGAACTTGACCGGACACGTCCATCAGCATTTTGCCGGTATTTATATAGGACGGTACCAAATATAAGTCATTTTACTGCATTTCCGGGACTGTCCTTCACAAAAATGCTTGAAAAGCTGCCGGACGGTTCAGACCAGGCGACGGAACATGTCAAGAAAATCCGGGAAGGACTTCTCTACGCAGGTTTCGTCGTCTATTACAATCGGACTGTCGGCTCCGAGGGAAGCCACCTTGAGGGCCATCACCATACGGTGGTCATGATGCGAGGTGTATTCGCCACCCTTCAGGAGACCTGGGAGCGAGACCTGATTGCATGATACAGCAGTTGCAGCAGCCGGGTCGCAAGAAGCGACTGAGGCAGTTGCGCTGAGAGAGATTCCTGCCGGGTCGCAAGAAGAGGTCTTATGAGCAAGCAGTCGCTGTGCGAGACCATGTCCTTCAACCATAAGCTCGTCTCCTTCAACATATGCATTGACACCCATCTGGGTAAGCATCTCTACAATTGCTTTCGCTCTGTCGCTCTCCTTGTTTGCAAGACGTCCCACACCGGCAATGCGGCTAGTACCCTGACAGAATGCCGCCAGCACGGAGATTATCGGGAAAAGGTCCGGGCAATTGGAAGCATCCACTGCAAATGCCTTGAGTGGTGCACGCTGAACTGTTATCGCCCCCTTGTCGCCGTCAAGCTGAGAAAGGCTCGCTCCGGCATCCATCAATATATCCATAATCGAAAGGTCTGCCTGAAGTGATGTTGTATCCAGACCATCGATCTGGACTTTTCCGAATATCGCACCTGCCACAAGGAAGTTTGCCGCAGCACTCCAGTCACCTTCAAGGTCAATATCGGCAGCCTTGAATCTCTGTCCTCCCTTGACTTTAAAGACGATTTCAGTGCAAAGTGACCAGTCGCCGCCAGACTCGATAAAATCCCTGCCGCCGAGCATGTCGTTGCCTATCTTGATGCCGAACTTCTTCAGCACCTCGACGGTAATGAACATATATGGGATACTCTTAGGTTCACGAACTATGAGCGATGTATTCTTCTGTGAAAAAGGAAGGGCCATAAGCAGGCCTGAAATTATCTGGGAGCCATGTTTTCCAGAGATTTCAGCTCGTGTTGCAGTCAACGGTCCCTGTACGGTCAATGGTACACGGACTGGAGCGGAAGAACTCTCGCCTCCAACCTCGGCCTCGCCAGAAGTGGCAGGAGAAGGGACTCCAGCTGCAGACTGGACTACTGAGGAGACAGTTGCGCCAAGGGCTTCCATTATTTCACGCGCTCCTGTAAGCGGGCGTCCGAGAAGAGTCTTTTCTCCAGTGAACATCACTGCGCCCGGGCAAAGCTGCGCTATAACAGGAATCATCATTCGGGTCAGCAAGCCTGACTCACCGACATGAAGTGTCGGAAGTCCCGGAACCAAAGCCGGATCATCGGAAACACCATTTGCAGGCAACGCCTCCAACGCCCCAAGGCCTGCTGATATTCCGGTTATAATGAGTTCTCCACCATTTCTTTCAACTTTAGCACCGATATTTTCAGCCACCTTGATTGCAGCCTCATTGTCTCCGCACGGAGTATATCCACGAAGATGGGACGTCCCGTCTGCAAGAGCAGCCGCTATGATTGCGCGCTGAGCAAAACTCTTGGAACATGGAACCTCGGGATTGGCGTCAATGGCTCCATGTTCCGGATTGGACCTAGTGCATTTTACCCCCGAAAGTGCTGCAGGTCCCCCATTTTTTGTAGAGACCGCGCGCATTTTACCATCAAAAGTGCTGCAGGTCCCTACGAACTGGAAGTCACCATAAAGAGCGGAAGCCATTTCTGAAGCTGTCCATTGTCCCGGTGCAGCCGCCTCATCTTCCGAAACCGCGGCATATGTATATGGAGCACCCACCAGGAGACAATCCATACGGGACTGACGTCCGGCATCTCCCATACAGAACGCGATCAGACCACCTTCCGCCAAAGAAGCTATCTTTTCGTTTTCAGAAACCGACATTGTCCGGCACCACTCATATAATGAAAGTACCCTGTCTACATCGTCCTGACCATGGGCTGTCGTTACGATCTTCACCACATCGGCACCATGGTAACAACATTTCTCGACAACAGCCTTAAGCGCCTCCAACGAATCCGTACCCTCAAAATCATGAAACGATCGGATAAAGACCGTACCGTTTTCATGAGCGACATTGCGCACTCTCTTTGACATCTGCTTGGGAGCTTCAATCTCAACATCCACATAGCGGGCGCCTGCCTCGATAGCCTTGCAAAGTCTCTTTTCGGCAATCTGCGCAGCCTTGATCTCTCTGCTCTGAGGAGTAAGTGCCGAGTCCTGAAGAGATGGTTCGGAGGCCATCAGATCTGCTATCCTGCAAGTCGCCACAAGAGGTACATCAGACGTAAAGCACTCCTCGATATCCCTGAGCGAAAGGTCGCAGCGATCCAGGCGTATTTCCGCCATCTCGCAACCTTCGAGAGCCTCGAGAATCTGCTCAAGATTCTTATTCTGTATAGTCGTACAAATCATATCATCACTTTATTGTCACAGTAACTGCAGCAGGCAAATGATCCGAAGCCGTCGCAAGAAGCACTGTCTCCAGATTCTGAGGAATCGACGCCGACTCCACAATTATCTCGTGCCCATTCGGTCTCACAAAAATATAATCTATGCACACATCCGGCGCCATAGCTGGAAACGAGAAGGTTTCCGGAGTAAGTCTGGTCCATGACTTCTCCAATATTGCTATCGGCTCGCTGTCCGGATAACAATTGAAATCACCACCGAGGAAGATAGGCTTGGTGCAGTCTGCATACACACTGTCCATGTAGTGATTAAGGACCTCAACCTGACCTAATTGTGCCTGCAGCGTAAGGTCCAGATGTGTAGATGCCACAATAAAGTCTTCATATTCCGCAATTGCCACAGCACGTGGTTCGTAACCATTACCCCTCGGCAGAGCAATCTTACCGGTCTTAAGGATCGGGAACGATGGTGATGAAGCAACTCCAACACCGTAAGCCCCGCCTCTATAAGGCATCGCTGCTGCATAATGATGATTCCATCCGTCCATCTCCTGTGCAAATGCAGCAAGCTGGTCCACTTTGCCAGTACGGGTAGTACAGCTATCTATCTCATTCAGAGTCAACACATCAGCACCCAGTTCCCTGGCCACACGGGCAATGCCGTCGATACCGCTAGCTTCATATTTTTTGAATGCTCCGACATTATACTGAACAAGAGTAACAGTCACTTCATTATGTGACTGACATGAGAATAATCCTGCAAGAAGCACGGATACAGATAAGAGCTTGAATAATTTCATATCAATATTTTTATGACATCAATGTAAGTACCTCATCTATAGTAAGATCCACCACCTCAACCTCTCCTACGAATTTCGGCAAAACGAAATGGATCCTGTCGCCCTCCGCCTTCTTGTCCTTCTTCATAACCTCAGTCATATGAGACAGTTTGAAAGGGCAGCCAATAGGCAGACCGCACGAAAGGAAATCAGCTTCCAGACGCTGTTCAAGACCCCATTCAAAGCCATCTTCCTGCACAATGAACCCTCCATCACGTCTTCTGTAAGCATCCGAGAGTTCCGCAGCCAGCACCATGCCCATTGCAACTGCCTCGCCATGCGTAATGTCCGGAGCATCATCCGACTCTGTACGCTTTCTCTGGGCAAGAGTCTCAATCGCATGCCCGAAAGTATGTCCCAGATTGAGCTTTCTGCGCTCCCCTCCCTCAAACTGGTCACGAGTCACTATTCCAGCCTTGACCAGCACTGCAGAGGCAATCAAGGCCGCCAGCTCATCCGAATTCTCAATAAGATACGATGCCGGTTCCTCCGAGGACACGTATCCTGAAAGCCAGTCGACCGCCTTCTCATAACTTCCGTCATTCTCTATTATAAAGGTCTTGAGCATCTCAGCGGCTCCCGAAAGGAAATCTCTAGGCGGCAGACTTTCAAGCACCTGCGGACAGATGAAAGTGAATTTAGGCTGGCGTATCACTCCCAGCATATTCTTATAATTGTCGAAATTCACTCCGGTCTTTCCTCCGATTGCCGCATCCACCTGAGCAAGAAGAGTTGTCGGCATATATGCAAAGCGCACTCCCCTCTTATATATAGACGCCGCAAAGCCCACCAGATCG
>JAEIGA010019065.1_pt1 | contig 10461 bp, 16 predicted proteins | sample 9270691 | NCBI WGS metagenome assembly JAEIGA01 (sample SAMN17057246, study PRJNA624740) | gut metagenome | biome: biome; isolation source: fecal sample | host: Bos grunniens | place: China: Xizang | collected 2019
ATGGTGGCATCGGCCGAGAACAGGTATTCGTCGTTGTAGTAGTACTCGCCGCTCTCGTCCCGCTCAATGAAGTCGTAGCGGTTGAACATGCTGTTCTGGATCCGCCCGAGCGCATCGCGGAAGACGGCGGGGCGGGGTTCGTCCGCATAAGCGAGGTAGTACTGGAAGATGATTCTGTCGATCTCGGCGTACGCGGCGTTCTTCATCTGGCGCTTGGAGTCAAGTCGACCCGCCGCCTGCTGGATCTGAAGCTGCTTGGCCTTGCCGCTCTGTGCCGAGCCATCGTACTGACCCTGGAAGGAGTCTGTGATGCCAAGGATGCGCTTCGCCTGGTCGTAAAGGCGGTCAGACTCGGCCACGTCGCGGGAAATATCCACGCTGAGATCCACTCTGCCAAAGAGCCTGAAGTTCGCCTGATCCGCCCTGAAAACCTTTTGGAAAATGCTGTTATCCAAGTCCATGTCGAAGTCTTTGGGCACGATGGGATAAACGCCGCTGCTCATGAGCTTCGCCATGATTCTGGATTCCACCTTGTTGATACCCTGCTGTTGGGGACGGATAAACTCGCAGTCGCTTTGCCCGAAAAGGCTGTCCTCCTGAGAGGTGTTCTTGCGGATCACAATGGGCAAGACGTTCGGATGGTAGAACGGGAGTCTCGTCGGCTCGGTCTTCGGCACCTGCACGTCAATGGAGATGGGAAGCAGAACGCCTCCGACGTCCTCCATAGCAACGCGGCCGTCCTCCGTGATTGCCTGACGCTTTTCGGTGGTCATGACGACCTGCCCGTCCTCGATCATCTCGCTCATCGCAGGAATGAAAGAGCCGTCCGAGAGCGGGATATCTCTGTCAATCTCCTCGTATTCCTCGTTTTGCCGCTCGTAGTCGCCGTCCTTTGCGTCCTCGCAGTGGCATAGCTCCCTGCGTCTCCCGCACTTCTTGCACACGTAGCGCTTTCTCGCGTAGTAGTCCTCAATGTCGAGCAGAACGGTGTCCCCGCTCCAGACGAACTGGCAAACCTTGTCCTCGTCGTTCTTGTAGTAGCAAACGTAGAGGGTTGCGGTCTTGTCATCGGCGTTCTCGTCGGACTCGGTTTCCTCCGCCACGGCCAGCGGCACGCCGTACCGTCGGACGATGTCCTCCTTCGTGGTTTCAAACTCAATAAAGCAGTACTCCATGTCGGATATTTCGTAGATGTTCGGCTGGCCCGTGAAGCGTGAGGGGCTCAGACAGGTGACCTTGACGTCTCCCACCGTGTTGTGCGTGACGATAGACTCATCCCACTCCACGAGCCACACGGACCCGCCGTAGATGGGACTATAGCGCTCGTCCATGTCGTTGTGCTTTTCAAAGGGTAGTTCGTTTCTTTTGTTCCGCAGAAGAGTCTCGACGCTCTTTGCGTTGCGCTCGTTGCGCTCACTCCACATTTTCGGGGAAACCGACGGATTCGGAATATAGCTTGTTACCTGAGATTCTACAAGCTCGTAGGTGATGTTACGAACCTGCTTGGCCCTCTCGTTCGATCCGTCTATCTCGCCCGAGCCCTTGTACTGCGCCAGATGCCGATCCAACTTCTCGTAGAGGCTTTCGGACGCGGCGCGGGCTTCGTGGTACAGCTCTTGGAAGAAGACGAGCCTGGATCTGTCTTGATAATCGATTTTCATAGTAGTGGTTCTCCGTATCTCTTGATGATTTCCTGCCTCTCCTCGTAGCTCGCGTTCATGTAGTCCTCGAGAAGATCAGGGCGGTATTTCACCTTCTTGGCGGGCTTAGCTTGCGGCGGCCTCGTCCAGTAGATGGCAAAATAGCGGATCGCATCGGGCGCGTGGGTCAGCTCGTGCGGCTCCTTGGCACAGTCGTCGGGCTTCTTTTCGTCCACGAGAAGCTGCGGGAGGGTGCGGATCAGATGCTTACACGTGCGGAATATCTTAATTCTGGTGTACCTCGATCCGTCGGGCGCGGTTCTGACCTTCAGAAGCTCCTTCAGAGCGAGCCACCCCGCCGCGCGGTCATTGTTTGACTTGACCAGCTCAATGCCGCTCTCGCCGAACAGCAGCGCCTTGCTTTTACCCGATTCTTGCGACGCGTTCCACATGTCGGGCGGCGCGAGCCTGAGTCTTGGCGGGTGCCAGGGCTCCACCTCGCCGTCCTCCCCCTCGACAAGCTCCGCCGTCTTGATGCGGGCGGCGGCATCCGATATGATCAGACCGCTCTCGTAGATCTCGTGGAACACGTACGCGATGTTCTCGTTGTCGATAGCCACCTTGTAGTGGGCGAACATATCGAGGCCGTAGTCCATCGTGTTGTAGATCTCCCAGTCGGACGGTATCGGAAAGGGGTCGCAGGTGTGGTCGTCGTAGTCGAACTCCGAGAAGTAACTGCCTCCAAGGTTTGAAAGCGCCTCCTCGGCCGTTCTGGGGTACTCCTGCTTGACCTTGACGCCCAAATCCTTCGCCGTCTGGTCGTACCATTCCTTCGTTCGCCGCGGATCGCAAAAGACCGAGAGGAATATCTTGTGAAAGGCGTTTTCCTCGATCCATAGTCGCTCAAAGAGCGTGCCCTTCATGATGGTGGACAGACCGATGACCTTACCACCCGTCGGGCGGTTGATGGTCGGGTACGCCGATGTCCATATCTCCTCCGCGTACTGCTGGAACGCCCACTCGTCAAGGAGCAGGATGTTACCCGTGAAGGAACGACCTGCAGAGGGAGAGGCGGGAAAGGCCTTGAAGGTAGACGTAAGACGGCCTGTGCCGTCCGTGATGCAGATGGCGGTGCTGGTGGTTTCCCAGCGTATGTCGCCCCCTCGGAGCAGCTCGGGCATATTCTCCAGCACAACGCTCATACGCCGCACAAGCTCCTTTGCATCGTCCTCGGTCTTGGATAGGGCGACGACGGTGTGACCGAGATTGAAGATCAGATCATGGAGGCAGAAGTACAGAGCGATCCACGTAATGCCCATCTGACGCGCCTTCAGGATCAGATTCAATCGGTTTTCGGTGAAGTCCCGCAGCGTCCGATTCTGCGCGTCCCAGCCCTTGAACGGGACAATGATCTCGGGCGAGTCCTTGTCTTCTATGACGCAGTAGTTGTTTGCCCAGTAGACGACATCATTTCGGCAGAACTCAAACTCGGCTTTCCGAATGCGCTGTATGTAAGCGGCGATCCCCGCAGCGGTGTCAGGCGTCTTGGTCGCCACCGTTGCCACCGCTTCCGCCGCTTTCGCCGCCATTCTTCTGACCACTCAGACGAGCCTCCACCCGTCGGATCAGGGCGAGATCCTTCTCGTCAAGCCCCGTCACCCGCGTATCAATGACCTGCTTGTCCTGCTTGCCGTAGTCGTTGGTCAGCACGAACTTGGCCATGTTCGCATCCAGCTTGCCCGAGAGCGCCCCCGATTCAATCATGCCGCCGGCCCATTCCTTCGCGCACGCGTAAGCGGAGGCAAAACGGTCGTGCCTGTACCTGCCGTCCTCGGTAATTCCGGCCCATGCCTTGAGGGCAGAAACCGAAACGCCGATGGAGCGCGCAAACATCCCCATTGTGGGAAAGTCGCTCGTGATCTCCACGGGGTACTCTTCCTTGAGCTGTTCGTTGGAGTAGTAGCTCCGCTTGTACTCGATTCTGGTGAGAGGCTGACTGAAGAAATCAATGAGCTTGTCCGCATAGCTCTCGTCGTACTTTTCCGCGAAGTCGTTGCCCTTGGCAAAGGTTCCGTCAGGGTTTCGCTTCGACGTATCTTTTTTCTTTTTGGTGGCGGTTGTGGCTTCCTTCTTGGTTGATTTTTGGCTCATTTCGTTATAAACTCCTTGTAAAAACAAAATAAGCCCTGATACTCCTTGACGGAATAAAAGGGCTCTGACCTCTAAGGGTATATGGCACATACATATCATAGCACAGACTTTGCTGTGTTTAGTCGCAATTTATGAGTCGCTTTTACTTGACTCGCAGTTGACCGTTGACCGGCGCGGAGGGATCGTAGTGTCAGGGGACGAGGTGCAGCCCCACCGCGATGTCGTGTATCAGCTTGCGCTTGCGCTGATAGTATGTATTCTTGGCGAGGTACGGCGATGCGGCAGAAAAATCATACCCGCGTCCATTTCGGATGTCTTCCAGCAGGTCTCGCCTTATGCCGACCTCAACGTCTTCCAGCGCTTTGTCAATAATGGCGTTCAGCTCCACGTATCTGTCCAGCACAGCACCCGTGATGGCCGAGTGCTTGATCATGCGCTCTCTGCGGTCATAGTCCGCGCATACCGTTTTCACGATATCCACGACGCTTGTGGGGATCTCCCACTTGAAGTACATTTTCTGCCTTGCCATCCGCCGCTATTCCTCCTTCTCGGTCTTTCGGTTGTATTCCAGCACGACGCTGGTGGGTATCGGCACTCTCAGACACAGGAGATGCACGAGGTACTTTGCGAGCTTCTCTGTCTCAGGGTCGCTCGTGGGATGCTCGTTGTATCTGCTTCTGCCGCCGACACTCACAATGGCGCTCTGAGCTATGTAGTACTTCGGCTTGCGCTCTTTGCCACTCGGCGAGGTGATCCGGGTACACAGCTCACACAGCGGCGAGCTCCTGTTGACGCAGGTTCTGCAATCGTAGTGCTTATCTTCCATGTCACACCTCGGCATCTCCGTCCCTCCTGTTCGTCGCAAGGTCCATGCGCCTGCGCGTTTTTGCATAGTCGACGGTATTCTTCAGCTCGGCGATGGTCTCGAATGTCTTTTCGCTGATCTCCCGCTCGGTCTTGCCCAGCTTCACGCCGATGGGAAGCACAGCGGTATTTCGGATAGCGGCAAAGAGGAGAATGTACGCCTCCTCCAGCTTGCGCTCCAGTCTCACGACCTTCCTGCAGGTCTTACACTTGGTTTTGCTCATGGTGTTATCTCCCTATGTATGAATTGATTTCTGCCAGAGCCTCTCCCGAACCGCGACAGACGACGGCTCTGTAGCCCTGAGAATTGAGGCAGGAGAGCCATTTCTCCTGCTCCTTGGTAGTTTTGCCCTTGCCGTATTTCATCTCGATAAATAGCCCGTGGAAGCCTTTACGAGCAAGAGGGACAAACCGGTCCGGAAAGCCGCTCCTAAGTCCCATGCGCTTCATTTTCGCCGCGTAGCTCACGCTACGCCTTCCCTCGTTGGGGATATGCACTATCGGGATATGCAGGAGGTCGCAGTACTCGACCACAGCCTCCTGCTCGGCATCCTCTGAAGAGGCGTAGACGGGCTTTTTAACAGCCGCCAAGGTCTACTCCCTCGATAACAGCTCTGACCTCCAGAATGTGAAGGTACTGACCCATGACGCTCTGCTGTTCGCGGAGAAGGTCGTCGGGGCAGTCATGCTTGGGCACATCTACCTTCGGCATCTCGTAACGGCTATGCCACTCGTTGGTACGGTGTGCCGCCTCAATTTTGTTGTTGAACGCCTTGAGACGCTCGTAGCGAATCTTGGTTTGGATGTATTCAGCTCTGAAGCGCTCCTTGTAGTCGGGACTGAGCATACCTTCTACGGTATCGGCGAAGGGTGACGCGAGCTTGCGAACCTCACATACATTTTCGAGGTCGGGAGCATCGAGACACTCAGGGTCATACATAGCGCAAGAGCCTGCTGTGTGCGGCAGGGAGAAGTTCTCCAAGTGGTCGGCGCAGTACTCACATATCGGTGCGTGTACGCAGTCCTTGCAGTCGGTCTTGTAGATGTCCGTAGTCGCTCCGCAGGTCTGAGACGCCACCTGAGCGCAGGCGTTACAACCCTTTTCGTAGTTGTTGAGCGCCTTCAGAATGAGTCCGACATCTTCGGGGTTGAGCATAGGTTGGATGCCCTCTCTGCCGTCGTCTTCGGCATTGGCAAGCATCTGCTCAAGGGTGCCTGCGAGAATGTTAATTTTGTTTTCCATGATGGTTCTCCTTTTTGATTTTTATATTTGATTTATAACCGCCCTCGACGGCTATCATCACGATGGATATGACGAGGCCTTGAGCCTCCTTTTCTCGATCAGCTTATACATCCGAGCGGAGGAGTTCTCGCGGTGAAGGCATCCACAGCTCTTCTGCTTGCTATTCTTGTATGCGAAATGGCTCTTGCGAAGCTCCACGATATTGCCGCAGTCACACCTGCAAATCCAGACGCTCTGCCGCCTGCCGTTCACATGCGACAGCCCCATGACCGTAAGCCTTCCAAACCGCTCGCCCGTGATATCTATGACTCTTTCGTGCATAATGCCTCGCTTTCTGTTTTATTGGAGCAGACGACCGCCTGCCCCGCCGCCTTCGGCGGGGGTTTAACTTACGGGTAATTCGCCGGGCTGCTCCCTGATATCCACTTCCAGCTCCATCACGGCCAGCATACCTGGATACCGCACCAGCACCCGCACATCCTCGGGCTTCTTACCCTCGCAAAGCAGAAAGTGCGTCAGCTGCTCGGCAATACTCGCCTTGATCCTCTGCGGCAAGGTGTCGGCATTCCGGCCCTCTCCGTCGCGCTGCACCGCCGAGAGTGTAACCGAAAACCGCTCCTCGATCAGCTTGTCCGCATCAATCGGTCTCACAGATCATCACCTCCTCCCCGTCGATCTCGCCCATTTCCGTCCTCTCGGTACCCTGATCCGCAAAAAAAGTTTGGATCGTAGTTTTCCTTGCCAAGATTCTCGCCCATCATGCATAGGTCGTTCTTGTTGTAAAAGCATTCCTTGCATCGAACCACGTCATCCGTGCCCGCTTCTTGTTCCTGCATCGTCTCGCTTGAGCCGTCATCGTACTGATCGCAGGTCATACCCGAAAAGCACTCACGTCCGACAAAGTGCTTGCAATCGGGGCAACGCTCGGTGTATTTCTTTTTGAGTGCGGCAAAGCAATCCGCAAGATCGTCGCTAAAGTTTATAATTGCATCTTGCTCTATGCTATCAAGATCGTTATTCCCAAAAACATAATGATTGTATTTCTTGCCAATAACTCTCTCAATCTCCCCAAAAATCTCCCTCGCAACCTCTGCCCTCGGTGCGACATCGGCAGGTATAAAGTTTCCGCAATTTTCAAAGCCAAATCTGTTGTGGTCGCATACCTTGTTCGCTTGGCAATCATCGCATCGTGCCATATCACTCACCGCCTTTCTCAAATACAACCGTAAACCGATCCGCAGGGCAGAAAGCACAATTTCCGCAATCATCAATCAACAGCAAAGAACCGTCCTCTGTTATTGCAAAAGTATCAATATCGCAGTATATAAGGTGTTTTGCCCATTCTTCCGTCAACGCGATTTTTTCGCAATCGGGATACTTGCCCGTTTTATTGTCAATAACCGTAAAACTGTTCATTCTGCACCGCCTTTCTTTTCTTCGATGGGATAGGTCGATACATCGGGGAGTGTTCCAATCCTTCCGATGAAAAGCTCCCATCGTCTTTGTTCTTTTAGTTTTCCAAACTCTCCCACATCTAATCCTGTGCGCTCCTCGGTAAGACTATAGCTTTCATCATCGGTGATCTTACTCTCGGTATAAAACACATAACCGTTGTATTCGATTTTCTTGCCGTTCTCGACAAGTTTTCGATAAGGCTTGCCGTCATTTATAAAAGCCTTCCAAAAGGAATCAGTATAAGAATCCTGATAGTCCTCAAAATCTTCGCACTCTTTGAGTTCGTCAATGGTTATACTCCCTCTATGACACCAACCATTTTCATTCCATTTGCACTCGGATAACCAACAACCGACCATCATCATTCCGCACCGCCTTTCATCTTCGCTCCGCAGTTGGGGCAGAAATGCAAATCCCAATCAGTTATGGGATCATAATCTTCTGCATATCCCTCAACAAAAAATTCTTCCTTACACGCTGTGCATTCGTAGGAAGAAGGGCTCTTTATCCACTCCCCCTCGCTCTGCTTGCGGTAGCCTGCGTTGTAAAGGGCTTCCGCTATTGCAAGGCCCTCCACACCATAGTAAGCGCAATCGCAACCATACAAGCTGTCAATGCAATCTTTAAGTTCCTCAATCTGCTTTTTGCTCATGGTCTTCCTCCCCTGCATATTTCCTCTCATAATACTCATCCAGCAACTTGTAGAACGCGCAATTCTTATAGCCACTTTCGCTCGCGCAATGCTCATTTACAAAATCCTCTTGAAACTGCTTGTCGGGCGGTTTTATCGTGGCGCATTCGCAATTTATTCTCCCGTTCTCCCGAATTCTTTGAAAAAACGGGCAGTTGTAACACGTTGCCATTCCACGCCTCCTATATCTCAATTCTTATTTGCGCCGTATACTCCACCCAGGCTTTCTCTTGCAGGTCAAAATAAGTCTTATCTATCTCGTATCCCACAAAATCCAGGTTGAAATCATAAGCGGCGCGGCGGCTCGTTCCGCTCCCCACGTGCGTGTCCAAAATCTTATATCCCGGCTCGGCGTACCGTGCGAAGATCCAGCGATAGAGATCCAGGGGCTTCTGCGTGGGGTGGATCCGTACCTCGTTGGTGCCCTTGTTCCCACGCGCAATATGTCCTTCCTCCACACTCTTACCCTGCATCATGCCGTTCCACATATAGCGAAATAGACGCACACTGTCGTGACAGTTGGTAGCGGCCAGCTCGCAATCGGAAAAGGTGCTTGCACCGTTGCATTTGTCCCAGACGATACGCCCGGGCGGGAAAACGTAATCGTAGTAGTTGCACCCGAATATGATGTACTTTTTTGCAATGCGCCTCAGCTCGTCGAAGTACTCAGCGGTAGGCACCTCCCAACACTCGACGACGGGATAATACCGACGCTTGACGGCAGTGGCACTCACCGATGAACCGTAGTAGGCGCGCCGCTCGGGACCGCTGAAATACGGAGGATCCACCACGGCAAGGTCGAAATACCCGTCAGAATAGGTACGCATGGCGGGGAAACAATCTGTGTTGTATACGATGTTCATTTATATCTCCATCCTCAGTTGTATCGGCATATCCTCCAAGTACGCCCACCGCCATGGATCAGACGGCCGGATCAAGCCCTCGTCCTCAAGCGCAAACCGTGCATCGTAATCATGGACGGTGTGACCGTCAGCATGAAAGGTGACCGGGCTGTCCTTGTCCCATTTGAGCAGTAACGCCCATCGATCAGGGTAATTCTTGCGGAGCAATCGCAACTGATTCACGCCCTGATTGTGACAGAACCAGCAGCCGTCACGGCAGGATGTCTCATACGATGGAGAAAGGATACCGTTGTACTGGCAATACAGCCCACACAAATCCTCCTCGATGCCGAACTCCACCAGCGGTGCTCGTTTCTTTTCATTCAACTGCCCGAACCGTTTTGGCTCGTCGGCGGCTATGCCGAGATATTCCACGATATCTTTATTGGCGTCCGTCGTGTCGGACGGCGATTGAAAGGGTCTTTGACCAACTTTAATTTCTGGCACCAGTTCACTCCCGTCGTTCCGGGAAAGCCCTTGATTGTCCCTTGCATAGTGGTCGACGGTACGCCGTTTGAGCCAACCTTGACACCACGGACGATGCATAACTGGGAATCCCTGCACATCGTAGTCGTTGAATCTGCCCCCCCCCTGCGCGTCGCTTGGGCACATGGTAGAATCCCTGCTCGTAGGTCTTCTTGGAACCATCGGGGTTCCTCGCGCACAGATGCTCCACTTCAATGCGGTACTTCTTCCAGATCCACTCATCCATGCGCGCCTTGAACTCTTCCACGGGCGGCAGATTGGCCGAAATGGTGTCGGTCGCCCACACATCAGAAGTGGTGATTCGGTCGAGCGGTAGTCCCCGGGACACGATCACATCAAGCATCTTCAGGCTGTCCTTGCCGTATGAAATTCTGGCTATGTAGATGGGCATAGCATCACCCGTATATTGTACTGCCTCATCCCTTGACCAGAGCCTCCTCGATTCGCTTAATTACCTCCCCGCCGAAATCGTTTTTTGTAATTTCGACGAACTCCTCGATAGTGTACATTCCGTTTTCAAGGTCAATCCCATGCTCTCGGACAAACTTGTTTCTGCCAAACTCACACGACCCCGTGAGTCTGTTGTGCCATACATAGAAGTCTTTGGCGGGATGTTTCTTGCCCGGCGAGAACTCCTTCAAGAACATCTCAATCGCCGTATCGGTGTCCATGTTTGCGAAGAACTTCTCTCGCAGGGCATCTTCTGCTTCCTTTGCGGTTGAGCCGTGGGCAAAGAGGTTGTGCCCCTTTGCCACAAAACATGAGGTTAGCGTTAGATCATCATTCAGCACAAAGCCTTTAGCGAGGTTTCCGATGACTCTCACAATGACGGTAGCAACATTGTCGATCATGTGTACCGCAAAACCATTGAATGATCTAACGCCGTCGCCGTCGCCGTCGCCGTAGCCGTCGCCGTAGCCGGAGCCGTAGCCGTCGCCGGAGCCGTCGCCGGAGCCATCGCCGTAGCCGTAGCCGTCGCCGTAGCCGTCGCCGTAGCCGTCGCCGTAGCCGGAGCCGTAGCCGGAGCCG
>JAEIGA010019066.1_pt1 | contig 10461 bp, 7 predicted proteins | sample 9270691 | NCBI WGS metagenome assembly JAEIGA01 (sample SAMN17057246, study PRJNA624740) | gut metagenome | biome: biome; isolation source: fecal sample | host: Bos grunniens | place: China: Xizang | collected 2019
TATATTTGCACTAACAAAATTGTTAAACATTATTGTTTGCATTAGCAGACAGGTTTGTAAACTAATATAAAACATATGCAGAATACAGAGCAACAGATACTTAGGGTTGCAGAATTGGAGTTTCTGTCCAAGGGCTATAATGGCGCCAGAACGACTTCGATTGCAAAAGCAGCAGGAGTGACACATGCCATGCTTCATTATTATTTCCGTACGAAGGAGTTGCTCTTTGAACGGATTATTGATAAAAAAATGACAGAAATAACTCCATTGATTACTTATCTTATTGGAAACGAAAGTTTGCCATTGGTGGATAGAATTCGAGAGGCAGTATCTGTTCATTTTGATTTTGTCATGGCTAACCCTGATTTGCCAAAATTTCTCATTAACGAAGTCATTCCTTATCATGACAGAAGTGTGATGCTCATATCTAAGGTGAAAGATATATTCAAAATTTTCGAAAAACTACAACATGAGGTAAACGAGGCCTCAAGCAGAGGCGAGATTGAACATTTCAATGTGCCGATGTTGTTTCAATCAATACTTGCAATAAATATCTTTCCTTCATTGACGTCTGAATTTATCCCCCAAATACTGACAGACGATAAACTGACGCAGGAAAGATACATTGCGCTGAGAAAAGCTGAGAATATTGAGATTATCATGCGAAGAATTCAAAAACAATAATTGATATGAAAAAAAACATCTTATTATTCACTTTGCTATTATTGGCTACTGTTGTTCAAGCCCAATCGCTGATGGAGTGTCGCAAGATGGCATACGACAATTATCCCGAAATCAGACAATACAACCTTATTGACGAGACAGAGCAATATAGCCTGTCAAATGCAGCCAAAGCATGGATACCACAAGTGGTATTATCAGGACAGGCTACCTATCAATCGGCTACTCCCACCTACCCCGAACGGTTCAGTGACTTGATGTCTGCTTATGGTATCGAAATGACAGGCTTGCGTAACGACCAGTATAAATTGGCAGTAGACGTGTCGCAAAATATATGGGACGGCGGATTGACAAAGGCCAACAAAGCAATTGCAAAGGCAGATGCTGCCGAACAACGCAGTCGTGTGGATGTGTCACTCTACCAACTGAAAATGCGGGTTGACCAACTATATTTTGGCATTTTGTTGCTGGATGAACGTGTGGCACAAGTGAAAAATGCCATCAATGTCCTGGAAAGCAATCTTGGCAGAATGAAGTCTTATCAAAAAAACGGCGTTGCCAGACAATCAGATGTGGATGCTGTCGAAGCAGAATTGCTCACCACATTACAAACTCTGAAACAAATCGAAGCATCACGTACAAGCTACCGTCGAATGCTTGAAGTCTTCATTGGAAGTAAGTTGTCTGATGCAACGTTGAAACGTCCCGAGATGACTGAGGTAGAGAGCCGAGTATCTGCACGCCCCGAATTGGCGATGTTTGATGCGCAAACGAATTTGCTCAGTAGTAAAAGACAAGCTCTGCGTGCTTCTTTGATGCCCAGATTTAGTGCTTTTGCACAAGGATTTTATGGTTATCCAGGTTTGGATATGTTTAAAGATATGATGTCCAGCAAATGGACATTGAATGCTTTGGTTGGTGTACGAATGACCTGGAATCTGAGCGCTTTTTATACGAAAAAGAATGACATTGCCAAGCTGAATACTGCTGGACAACAGGTGGCATTGCAACGAGATGTATTCCTGTTCAACACACAAATGCAAACTGTGCAAGATGATGGTGAAATTGATAGATTAAAAAGTGCTATTGAAGATGACAAGCGAATTGTAGAGTTGCGTAAGTCTGTTAGAATTGCAGCTGAGTCAAATCTGAAGAATGGAATGATTGATGCTACTGATTTGTTACAAAAGATAGCAGACGAAAACAATGCTTTGCTGAACCTTAGTACTCATGAAATAGAATTACTTCAAGCTATTTACAGATTAAAAACAACATTAAATCAATAAATATGAAACGTATTGCTTATATCCTACCTCTCTTTTTAATGACAGCCTGTCAAGAAGTGGCAGAGTACGACGCACAAGGAACTTTTGAAGCCACCGAGGTGACACTATCTGCTGAAAGCAACGGAAAAATACTTCATTTTGATGTCAACGAAGGGGATGTCGTCCAATCAGGAGTAGTCATTGGTGCCATTGATAGCATACAAATTTTTCAGCAACGCAAACAATTGATTGCACAACAAGCGGCCTTGTTGAATAGTAGACCTGATAAGGAAAAACAAGTCGCTGCCATCAAGCAGCAAATCGCAACTGCCAACAGAGAATTGCAACGTGTCGAAAGTCTGCTCGGTGATGGTGCTGCTACAAGCAAACAGCGAGATGATATTAAAGCTCAAATCAATTTATTGCAAGATCAACTTTCGGCTACACTGTCTACGTTGGACAAAAATACCTCTTCTATCAACAACAATGCAACAGCTTTAGAGGCTCAAATAGCTGCTCTTGATGACATGCTGAATAAATGCAGGATAATATCTCCAATAAATGGTACAGTGTTGGTGAAATATGCTCAGGCAGGTGAATTGGCTACGATTGGCAAACCATTGATGAAGGTGGCAGACCTGTCACAAATTTATCTCCGTGCTTATTTCACTTCGGACCAATTGGCACACCTGAATTTAGGAAATGAAGTTACAGTGACAGCAGACTTTGGTGGGGACCAACGCTATGACTACAAGGGCAAAGTAGCCTGGATTTCCAGCGAAAGTGAATTTACCCCCAAGACTATTCAGACCAAGGACACACGTGCTAATTTAGTTTATGCGGTCAAGATAGCAGTGAAGAATGATGGCCGTTTGAAAGTAGGACTTTCAGGTGAAGTTAAGTTGTAATATTCCCAAAAGTATTCAGAAGAATAATCTTTAATCCTAAGTGGAATATAGTTAAATTTATGTCAGCAATAATTGTAGAAAATATATCCAAGTCTTTTGGCAAGATAAAAGCACTTGACAGTGTATCTTTCCAAGTCAACAGAGGCGAACTGTTTGGACTAATTGGACCAGATGGTGCGGGTAAGACGACTTTGTTTCGTCTGCTCACTACCCTACTCTACCCTGATGAAGGCAAGGTTACTGTTGATGGATATGATTCTGTACAGGATTACCTCAAAATCAGACAACATGTGGGATATATGCCTGGCAGATTTTCTCTGTATCAAGACTTAACTGTCGAAGAAAACCTAAAATTCTTTGCAGCCCTCTTTGGTGTAGAAGTAGAAGAATCCTATGACTTAGTAGCTCCGATATATCGTCAAATAGAACCCTTCAAAAATCGTAGAGCTGGTAAGTTGTCTGGCGGAATGAAACAAAAGTTGGCACTATCGTGTGCGCTGATACACCGCCCAAGTGTCTTGTTCTTAGACGAACCCACTACGGGTGTAGATGCTGTATCACGTACAGAATTTTGGGATATGTTGGCAGATTTGAAAGCCAAGGGTATTACAATTCTTGTATCTACGCCATATATGGATGAAGCCTCACGATGCGATCGTATAGCTCTGTGTAATGATGGACGTATTTTGAGCATTGATACCCCAACAGAAATTGTACAAGGATTTGATGCTCCACTTTATGCAGTCAGTGCCAGAAATATGTATCAACTGTTGCAGCAAATCAGACAATGCCCTGGTGTGCTCAGGTGTTATCCATTTGGCGAATCTCATCATGTCGTGGTCAATGAGTGCCTTGATGTGGAAACTTTGAAAAGTGAACTGTCAAGACTCGAAGATTTCCATATCTCACGTATTTCACCTACTATTGAGGATATGTTTATAAAATTAATGGAACAATGAATGACGTCATTATATCTGTAAAGGATTTGACCAAATGTTTTGGTAATTTCACTGCGGTCGACCATATTTCGTTCGAAGTAAAGCGTGGTGAGATATTTGGTTTTCTCGGCGCCAATGGAGCCGGCAAGAGTACTGCCATGCGTATGCTCTGCGGATTGAGTTATCCAACCTCAGGCAGTGGTAATGTAGCTGGTTTTGATGTGATGACCCAGGGAGAAGATATTAAACGGCACATCGGTTATATGAGTCAAAAGTTTTCACTTTACAACGACTTGACTGTATGGGAGAATATCCGTTTCTTTGCCGGCATTTATGGGTTATCTCGACAGGAAACAATCATTCGTGCCAACGATATATTGGATAGACTTCATTTCGCCTCCGAACGCAATGTTTTGGTAGAATCTCTACCTCTTGGGTGGAAACAGAAGTTGGCATTTGCCGTTGCCACAATCCATCATCCCGAAGTCGTTTTTCTGGACGAACCAACCGGCGGTGTAGACCCTATCACTCGTCGCCAATTTTGGGAAATGATTTACGAGGCGGCTGATGCTGGCACCACAGTATTTGTGACCACACACTATATGGACGAGGCAGAATATTGCACACGAGTTTCTATTATGGTAGATGGTCAAGTTCGAGCCTTGGATACCCCAAGCAATTTGAAAAAGCAATATAGTGCCCAATCAATGGACGAGGTGTTTAGATATTTAGCTCGAGGGGCACAACGTGGAGAATAAGGAGAATTGATATGAAAAATAATTTTTTATCCTTCGTCAAAAAGGAATTTCTGCATATCTTGCGAGATGTACGCACGATGCTGATAGTCCTAATCATCCCAGTAGTGCTGATGGTGCTCTTTGGGTTCGCTATATCTACGGAGATAAACAATTTGAACGTAGCAGTAGTGATGCCAGTGAAGACGTCAGAGCTACGCCAAAGTGTTGAGCGCTTAGATCACAATCCTTATTTTACAATGATTGGTGAAATCAGCGAAAGCGATGTAGACCAAGTATTGCGTAGCGGAAAAGCAGACGTCGTTGTCGTGTTTCACAAAGATTACGACCGCCTGTTGCTCGAGCGTGCTCAGGGGGTAGATACGCCACCTGTCATGCAGTTCGTATTTGATGCCAGCAATACGAATACAGCGCAATCAGGTGTAATGTATTTACAAAACGTATTGACCTCAGACCTCACACCCCAAGGGATGCTCAATCTACACATGTTGTACAATCCACAAATGAAGTCTGCATACAATTTTGTGCCAGGCATTATGGGTTTTATCTTCATCTTGATTTGCTCGATGATGACATCTGTTTCCATCGTTCGCGAGAAGGAAGTTGGTACTATGGAAGTCTTGCTCGTATCCCCAGCTCGACCTTTCAAAATCATATTAGCGAAGATGATACCCTACTTCGTCATTTCCTGCATCAATCTATTCACTATTTTAATGATAGCACACTTCCTGCTTGATGTACCTATGTCTGGTGGTTGGTGGGGAATTATAGCGGTGTCTGCCATTTACCTGATACTGGCCCTTTCGCTTGGGTTGTTGATATCAGCTCTGGCATCATCTCAGGTGATAGCCTTGCTTATATCAGCAATGTTGCTATTATTACCCATGATGATGCTGTCGGGTATGGTATTTCCACTCGAAAATCTGCCATCCGTACTAAGTCCTTTGCCCAATTTTGTGCCTGCCAGATGGTATATCGAAGCTGTGCGCAAACTGATGATTATGGGCTTGCCTCTATCCTCGGTATGGCAGGAAGTACTTATCATGACCCTTATGATTGTAGTATTGATGACCATCAGTTTAAAGAGATTTAAAGATAGGTTGGAGTGAACAAAAGCTTTGGCTCGACGTATTGATATACTTCAATTTAATTGTTACTAATTACTGGTTAACTTTAAATCCCTATCAACTCGTCAACTCGTCCACTTGTCCACCCGTCCACTCGTCAACTCGTCCACTCGTCAACTTGTCAACTCGTCAACCTGTCAACTCGTCAACTATACACTCTCCATGCGCAAACTATTCATACTTTTACAAAAGGAATTTATTCAGATATTTCGCAATCCCATCATACCCCGTCTCATTTTCATCTTCCCTGTTATGGTGATGTTGGTGATGCCGTGGGTCACAACGATGGATGTACGCGGCGTAAAACTATCCATTGTCGACCAGGACCACTCCACCCTGTCACGCCGTATATGTTCGGACATCAGTCATTCAGACTATTTCGTATGTATCGATTCTGTCACAGGCGTAGCTGGGGCATTCGATTTGGTCGAAGATGGCCAGGTCGATATCATCATGCAGATACCCCAGGGATTCGAGCGTCAACTGATGACCCCCTCCCCCCTCTCTATTGATATATCTGCCAATGCCGTCAATGCTACCAAGGGGGCTCTCGGTGGGCAATATCTGGTGCAAAGTATTCAGAAATCCTTATGGGGATATAATAGCAATCGTGGCGGTGCAATGATGTCAGATTTAGTTGCCGTGCAGTATCGATACAATCCCACCCTGGACTATCGCTATCTGATGATACCAGCACTGATGATTATGCTCCTTATTATGATATGCGGTTTCCTGTCAGCCATCAATATTGTGCAGGAAAAGGAAAGCGGCACTATCGAGCAAATCAACGTCACCCCTTTGGGCCGATTCACCTTTGTTTTGGGCAAACTCATCCCCTTCTGGATCATCGGACTGGTCGTGATTAGTATTGCCATGACCGTGGCATGGCTGGTATATGGATTGTCGCCCGCAGGTTCGCTATGGTGCATATATTTAGCCACATTACTATTCATCCTTGGTTTTTCAGGATTTGGTGTAGCCATTGCCAATATCTCTGACAACATTCAGCAGACCATGTTTTTGATGTTCTTCTTTATCATTATCTTTCTCCTCCTGTCAGGTTTGCTCACCCCCATCAGTTCCATGCCAAGGTGGGCACAAGATTTCACCCTGCTGCTCTCACCACGCTATTACATCGAAATCATGCGCTCCGTATATCTGAAGGGTACACACTTCGTTGAGTTATGGCAGAACTATGCCATGCTCGCCCTCTTTGTCGTAGTATTCAATATCCTGGCAGCACTGACCTACAAGCGACAAGTTTAGGCGTGATGTTTGGAGCGGCTATCATCCTCCTGTTTTATCCCGTGAGACAAAAATTTCATCCCGTGAGATAAAAATTTCATCCCGTGAGACAAAAATCTCATGGGGTGAGAAAAAAAATGGGTAATAATATAGCAGATGTCCACAAATCATCCTTACATCAAAGATGTTGTACTCTTATTGTTGTAACCACGAATAAGCACTAATTTACACTGATGCCTTGCGGGGCATTTAAGACCGGATGGATATTAGTGAAGATTGACTTGCGCGACCTTCGGTTCGTGTTCATTAGTGGTTCTAAATAAAACAAACGAGTTTTCGTGGACAACACCTATATTATTACCAAAAATGGTCTCAAATGGTCAGATTTTTTCAGACACATTATTTTACATCAAGGCAAAGCTTAGCAGTAGTCTACGAAAACGTGAGTTAGGTATAAGCCTCTATGTTATTTCATCCACGACGGCGAACCTCTCAAAGGGTGATGATAAAAAAGTCTTACCTTTTTGAAATTTTGCGCCGTCTCGTTGAAATTATCTAAGACTTTTTTACAACAAAACGTCGCCTTTTTTTAGTACCTCCTCGAAACATTTGCAGATGTCGTATAGTCTACAGAAAAATCCTGCTACGATGGTATCGCTCGCAGGCTTCTATTGATTCGGATATGATGACTTGATTTTTATACCATAGGGTTACCAATGAATTTTTACCTGATGCATTTTCATCACTTTTTTGTACCGAACTCACGCTATAAAAGCATATGGCGCCACATGCTGAAGATGTGACGCCATAATTGCAGGGTGGGATGGATTTATATTCAAAGGGGTTATTTCACGACTTTCTGGCCGTCCTGGATATAAACGCCTCGCTGAGGCAGTGTGACCTTGCGTCCGCTGATGTCATAGATATCTGCACCGCTATTGGTATCCAGGGTTACGCCGTCTACGCTGACATCTTCGAACTGGACGAGGTAGTAGGACTGGATGCCCGATGTGCGAGAGATGGGCAGATAGGCACGATACGAAGCAAGGGATGAACCAGAGGGAACAAATGCGGGTTCGCCGAGCGATGTGGGATCCAGTGCATAATAGATATTAGTAGACACTGGGTGGCCCGATGTGTGTTCGCTGACAAGGAGGTTGTCGGCAGTGCTGGCTTGACATTGGTCGGCGGTCTTTTCAAAAGTATATTTACCGGCTTCTCCACAGATGATGACAGGGCAGCCAGCTGGCAAGACGTCAGAGAGCAATGCTGTAGCTACGGCTACGTTGTCGCGCACATCGGTGATCATGATGGCCAGGAGTCCCTGGGGGATGCGTGCGTTGTAGGGCAGGCTGACCGTGGTATAACCTGCAGCAGGCACAGTCAGGACGTAGTCGTCTGTGGTATTACCCTCGAGCACGGTGAAGTCGCTCTTGACCAAATCAAATTGTTGGATGGTGAAGCATGACTTGCCCTTCATGTTGACAACGAGACCGAGTGATACCTGCGATTCGTGGCTGAGCATGAAGCTGACTTCGTTCTTGGTCGTAGTGCCAGACTTTTCGGCCATCTTGCTAAATGCAAGGGCTTTTTGTCCCAGCGCGCTGGTGCTGGGCAGTGTGCTGCCTTCGGCTACGACGAGATAGGAGTCCTCGCATTGACCTTCGTAGGTCTCGTCGTAATGTGCGGTGAAAGTGTAGTAGCCTGCAGGCAGGGTGACGGTCTGATATACCTTGTGGTCGGTGAGTGTAGAGAAGCTGTCCCATGTGGTGGTGAATGTCATACACTTGTTCTTTTCCGCATCGACGTGTGCACCTGTGGTGATGTTGCCACTCACGACATTGCCTTCTTGCTTCCAACCCTTGAGTTCGTAGAAACGATTTGAGGGGCTGGGGTTGACCAGGGTATTGTTGTACTCGAATGCCTTGCGATAGTTGGTCAGATAGGTAGAAGTGACCGTCTCGGGCGCAGCAGTTTCGCCAAAGTTGAGGACGAATACACCGCGAGACAATCCCCATGCGTCGCCATCGGGGCCGAATCCAGTGCGTGTAGCATGATAGCCCTTGGGAGTGCGATCTTGTACCGAACCACCGCTTTGGTTGAAGTCGTAGTAGAGAACGAGTCCATCAGCCGATACGGCATTATTCACATTGGCGATAGGAGCATTGGCATAGGTGCGCAGTTTGGATACCGACAAGACTTTGTTCCACACACGCAGTTCGTCGATAGAGCCATAGAAAGGTGTGTCGCTGCCACCGATTTGGAACTTGCCAGGCTTGTAGGTCAAAGATGTGATGCCAGGGTTGCCCTTGGTGATGAGTTGGCCATCGCGATAGTATTGTACGACGCCGCTCTTGAAGGTAACGGCATAGTGGTGCCATTCGCCAGTGACGATGTAGCCCTCTTGACTATAGCACTTTTTGCCTGCAATGCTCAGTTGCAAGACGCCCTTGTTGTTGGCCTTCATCAACAGCGTGTTGTCGGTATCACCCATGCCGTGTGTGTAGGTGCCAAGCTGTGTAGGATTCATCCACCAATCGATGGTAAAGTCTGTCTGAGACACAGTGAATGGAGAGTTGGCAGAGATAGAAGCCGAACTACCGCCAAAGTTGAGTCCGTTCTTGCTATCGGCATTGGCAACGTAGAGCGCTTTGTTGAGCGTCTTGGAAGACATACCCGCATCATTCTTGGCTGTGAGGGTGATGTTGTAGACACCTGGTTGGTCGAGTGTGAGTGTAGGATTTTGTCCCATAGCTACGAATGAGTTGCCCGAGCTGATCAACTTCCAAGTCCAATCGGTAGGACCACCGGTAGACTTGTCAGTCAAAGTAAAGCTTTCACCCTTCAGAATCAACGAAGGCGATACGGCAAAGTCCACCTTAGGCGCTGCAGCTTCGACGCGGATAGTCTGCGATGTGCTGCGGGTATTGCCCGAAGGTGTGCTGACGCTCAATGTGACGGTGTATGTGCCACCCTTTGCATAAGTTGTAGCGGCTTGAGTGGTAGATGCTTTCTCAACCTCTGCACCAGGCATGCTCCATTCATAGGTATAGCCCAATTGGGGAGCATTAGGAATGAATGTGACGCGTTCGCCACTCTTCACTGTAGATTGAGACATGGTGAAAGATGCATCTGCTGCGGGAGCTTCGGTGACGTAGATAGTCCTTTCGGCTGTAGATGAAGCGCCCGAACCCGTCTTAGCTGTCACCTTCACTGTCTTTGAACCAGTAGACTTGAATGTCACACTTGGCGCTGCTGACGAGAGATTGTTGATGCCTGCGTCACTGATGGTCCAAAGCAATTCTGACACAGACTCAGAGCAAGAAGCAGTAAGTTTCACAGGAATACCAGCATAGACATTGCCCGAAGGTGAGTTGATAGAAACCGAAGGCGAAGTGGTCGAAGGTTTCACACTGGGCTGTGTGGCATCATTCTTGGCAAAATTATTATTAAGCAATGTAGCATGATTGCCACTGATATAGTCGCGTAGCATGTTCACGCCATTTTCATCAGTGAAGGTGTCGCCACGATAGTAAGCTACA
>JAEIGA010019067.1_pt1 | contig 10461 bp, 12 predicted proteins | sample 9270691 | NCBI WGS metagenome assembly JAEIGA01 (sample SAMN17057246, study PRJNA624740) | gut metagenome | biome: biome; isolation source: fecal sample | host: Bos grunniens | place: China: Xizang | collected 2019
AAAGCACTGTGCTTTGTGTTGAAAAGTCTTGTCTTTGCCTGTGCCTGAAGTTCAAGGCGGTCAGCAACAGCTGTGTCAAAATCGTTGTTTACAGTGTGGCGGTCAATGCCTTCATGGAAGTTCCAGCCCCAGCTGTATTCAACATCGGTGTCAGTGTAGATGATTTCCTTTCTGTCACCGAAGCGGTTTGAACTGCCTGTGCCTTCGCCGAATGCTACATTTTCGCCCTTGTCATAGCCTGTGCCAACTACAACGGGAATATCTGAAGTCTTGATTGAAAATGCAGTCTTGTTGTGCTGCACACCGTCAAGAGCTTCGATGCCGCCGCCGAAGAAGTCAGCAAAATATGACTGCTTCTTGAATACAGCCTGAAGAAGCTTCTTGAAGTCCTTCTGATACTGTCTTACGGGAAGGTTGTTGTTTTCGCCCTCAGCAAAAAGCTGAAGATTAAAATTGATTGTCTTTTTCATAAAAAACACACTCCTTAATTGTTGTACTTTGCGATTCGCTTTTCAATTTCTGAAAGCCCCTCGCTATTGTTCTGAATGATTTTAGGTGTTGTACCTGTTGCCTGAGCTTTGATACCCTTTTCAACCTCTGCCTTAAAGAGAGTGACAAAGTTCTTGATGTTTGCCTGTGTGGCTTCTGCTTCAGGTGTTACAAGAACGGAAAGAAGGTCATCTGAAATGCTGATATTTTCGTCAGAAAGCATTTTTCTTGCCGTTTTTGACATTTCGTTAAGTGCATCTTTACGCTTGTATTCGTCAAGCTCTTTCTGCACCTTATCAGCTCTTTCCTTTTCCTGTTCTGCCTTGTAGTTTGCCTTTTCTTCAGCGTTCATTTTGGCAAGCTTCTTTGCTTCGTCAAGCTCTTTCTGCTTTTTCTTTTCAAGCTCTGCATACTTCTGATCGAAAAGGCGGTTAAAGTCCTTGTGTGAGAAGACTTTTTCGTCTTCGTCTGTTTTCTTTTCTGCCTTGCTTTCCCGTCCCTGCTCGGTTGACTGCTCTGTTGTCTGTTCGGTTGTGGTTTCAGTGCCTGAGCCTGTTTCAGTTTCAGCTGCGGCTTCTTCAGCGAAAAGCTGAAGATTGAAAAGTGTCTTTTTCATAGTTTTTTGTCCTTTCCGGGTTTTAAAACCCCGCTGTTTTCCATAGCTTTTTAAGTGTTCAATGCTTGCACCTTTCAATCCGTGGCTTTTTGTGACATCAACGCTCGGTCAGTCTGACATTATCCGGGTGAGCTTCTGCTATCCCTTTAATGCCAAGAAAAAAGGCATCTATCAGAACCTTTGACGGATCTGAAAGACACCAAAATTTTATGTCAACCGTTCCCGGCTGCATATCGTATTCAATTTTGTCTGCTGTTAAGCTTTCAACAGACTGTATCAAGGTCTGCACCAACACCGAAACGGCAGCGCAAACAATGTCCTTGCCCGGCTCTGCGTAGTGTGCGTGACCTTTTATTGTTATTCGGTCTTTGTACCTTGTGACTTCAATCATATAGCACCGCCTATCCGTAAACTTTGGTTGTGCCTATATACACCGCTTTGACTTCTTGTGTGCCGATATAGATTTTTTTCGGTTGAGAAGTGCCGATGTATATTTTGTTGATTTTTGCTACTTCATAGATTGCTTCGTAGTCCAAATACGTTAGCCAAGCCTTATGTGTCGAAACGAAAGCATCATCTACCGCAAAAGTTCTGCTTTTGCTTGTGTTTCCGTCACTCCACCGTACAAACGTATACCCCTCAACATCTTTCGCAGTAATGGTATATGATGAGCCGTAATAGTATCTTCCACCGCCTGAAACATAGTCGTCTCCTAAGTTTGAAGTGACAGTGACTACCGCAGACGGTTCTGTCCAGCTGAACCTCATTGCTATTTTGGCTGCGAAGGTGTAGTTGGTTAAAACGAACAGGTTGAAATAGCACTGGATATAGGTGTTATCCCCACCGTAGCCTTTTATATCACCTGCACTCGCATTCCCACTGTGAAACCAGTCTGAAGCAATATACCTAATCTCGGAGTAGTTAGTTATACTGCTACCATTGCCGTCTACACTGCCTTCTGCAAATTCACTCAGGTAAGTTGTGCTACCATTTGAGTTGGTAAGCGAAGCTCTGAGGTAAGCATCATTGGAAGCCGTACTTGTATCAGCATATATGATTAGTTCAACATACACTGACGAGTAAGGTGGTATTTTACTTGAAGCCGTTGTCAAAGCATCTTTAAGCGGAATATATACATAGTGCTTTGTTCCGTTTTCTTTAACGGAGTACACCGATGATTCATAAATATATTCAGGCATTTAACCACCTCACACAACGAAAGTAATGTATCCGGCTGCACCTGATGTTCCGGTTCTGATATGGTAGCCGTCTACTGTGTCAGCGTTGTAGCTTGTCGAGCCTGCAGGGCCTTGAGGCCCCGTTGCGCCTGTATCGCCTTTATCACCCTTATCACCTTTGTCGCCTTTCGGTCCTGTTTCACCTTGCGGGCCTGCTGGACCTTGTGGGCCTTGAACTCCCTGTATGCCTTGCGGGCCTTGAGGTCCTACATCGCCCTTGTCGCCTTTATCGCCTTTATCACCTTTAGTTCCTGTGTCACCCTTTTCGCCTTGAGGGCCTTGCTCACCTTGAATACCTTGTATTCCTTGTTCGCCTTGTGGGCCTGTATCGCCTTTATCGCCCTTGTCACCTTTAGGGCCTTGAATACCCTGTGAACCTGATAAGTCGGTTATAAACATATATTCTGTTGAACTTTTCACATAAAGCGTTGCATTTTCTTCATCTTCAACATTTCCTGTGTCAATTAACACAAATTCACCGACTTCAATGCCGTCAGTCGAATATGCCGCTTTCATTTCGCTGACAGACGGATATATTTTAGCAATCAAGAAGGGTTTGCCGGCTTCACCTTGCGGACCTTGTGGACCTTGAGGACCTGCCGCACCTGTTTCACCTTGAATACCCTGCGGACCTTGAATACCCTGCGGCCCGGCTTCGCCTTTCTCGCCTTTTTCGCCCGTCTCGCCCTTTTCACCTTTTTCCCCGGGTATGCCTTGAATGCCTTGAACTCCCTGTGGTCCTTGAGAACCTTGCTCACCCTGCGGCCCTTGAATGCCCGTTTCGCCCTGTGGACCTTGCAAGCCTTGCTCACCTGCAGGTCCTTGCGGGCCTATCGGACCAGTTTCGCCCTGTACACCTTTTTCACCCTTTTCGCCTTTTTCACCCTTTAAAGTTGCCAACTGCTCAGGTGTAAAATCTTCATAGGTGAACGGGGCGCCTTTATCGCCGTCCTGTCCGTCTTTGCCATCAATACCGTTTTTGCCTTTTAAGCTTTCAAGCCATTCGGTTTCTGTTCCCTCGAAGCCATTTTCAACGGCTATTTCGTATGCGGATTTACCGTCCTCACCATTACCACCGAAACGCTCAGGGTTCATCGGTGTACCAACAGTAACACCTATAATTTTTCTGTTCATACACTCACCTCTGTAATCGTTACTTGCATTGTGTAGTCATTTGTAGGCTTCTGACCGATAGCATAAACCGTCACTATGCCGTTTTCGTTTTCGGTAACAAATGCGAGGTCTTTTTCATAAAAAATCAAGAGCTGTTCAACGCTGGGTGTCAGATCAACCTGACTATTTTCTGTTACACCTTCGATTTCAACCACCTGATGATGAAGATTATCTTCACTTATCCAAGCAGAAGATAACAGTGTGACAGCACCGATTTTAGGTGTGTTCCCGGCTTTCTCTATAACTACTTTTTCAGGCATTTGCAGTGTTCCCTCAAGCTGACCTTCAGCTTTCATTTCGCCTTGCAGCTTTTTTTCGGCTGTTATTTCGCCCTGCAGTGTTCCGCTTGCTGAGATTTCACCGTTAAGAATACCTTCAGCAGCAACATTCGCCTGAAGTGTTCCTGTTGAGCTGACTGCACCCGCAAGGCTGCCGCTTTGAATGAAACCGCCGCCCATATCAGCCTACCTCGTTTGCAATCTTGAATTTCTTATCATCAATAACAGTGTAATTATCACCGTCAGCCGTTGTAATCTGCACATCATACTTATATGTGGCAAAAGCAAGACCTTTTGTGTCCTCGGGCTTGATGTGAAATGTGTTACTGCCTGTGATTTTCTTTTCAATCAGCGGTTCGGAATCTGCGTAGTCTTTTTTCACGGTCAAGGTCAGCACATCGTCTTCCTTAACGGTGTAAGGCTGCTTTTGGCTGTCTGTGACCGATACCGACAATCGGGCAGTGTCACCCCTTGTAAGCTCAATGTCACCGTTGCTCTGTATTTTAAGCATCAGATCAGCTCCTTTCTGTTGTTTTCGCATATAAAAAAGCACCTTAAAGCTCATTTTCGGGGCTTTTTGGTGCTTATTTTGTGAAAAATCCGTAAAATAACGAAATAACGTGCATTTTTGAGAGAGAAAGGCACGTTATTTTTTTCTTTGGCAGGGATAGCAGGATTCGAACCTGCGAATGCGGCAGTCAAAGTGCCGTGTCTTACCACTTGACTATATCCCTATATAAAAAGCACCTGCATTTCTGCAAGTGCTTTGAGAGACAAAAGCACACTAAACTGCACTTTAGTCAAGTAGCTTTATTAAATTGCTGTTAAATCAATTTCGGTTGCTTTTTCAAGCTCCTTCAAGTGTTCAGGCGGGAAGAAATCACTGACCTTGCCTGTTGCTTTGTCAACGCTGCAAGGGGAAATGTCAACAGCTTCGTTATTTTCGCCGCAAAAGCCCAAAATAAACGCTTTTTCAGTTTCTAAGGCATTACATACCTTTAAACCTTTGTACTCGTTCTCAGCCTTTTTTATAGCTTCTTTGACTGTCATTTTTCCTCACCCTTTCACTCTATATTTTCACAGCATTTCTGAATATTGTCTGTAAATTCAAGGTCATCAATTCTCATTACATAAGTTTCTTTTGTTTTCGCCATTGAGAAATAATAACTTACATCTTTGTTGTTGCTCTGCGGGTCTATGAATATAGTTTTTCCGTCAACTTGTTCAGCAATAAACACGTGACCGCCGCCGCCGTATTTCTGTTGCCACTGAACCCTGACAATAGCTCTTGCACCGTCACCGAAGCCTGACATAGCATCTTCAACCTTTGTTTTGACACCTGCCGTTCTGTTGCTTGTGCAAGGAATAGGCTTAATTCCGTCATAAACAGAAGTCCAGCCGCCCTTTTTATCAAACATATAAGGCATTCGGTCTGATCCGTCAAGTATTCGGGGCTTTGCTTCTACATCATAACCCCTGCGCCTTGCTTCATAAGCAGACACACACCTTTGACAGTTTTGTGTGTATTCCCTTTTCTTAGTGCTGTATTTCGGGTTGGTCGCTGCAAGGTCAGTTTCCCTTGTGTGTTCACCCTTAATATACTTAAAGCCATATTTATTCGAGGGCATTGTACCACTTTTGACAGTTTTTGTCAATACCTGTTTTGAAGTCGCAGTGTCCGGGATAACTTGTACCCTTAAGAAGCGTTCTTTAACATCAACCTGCTTCATCTCACCTGTTTTAAAGTCGTACTTCATTTCTTTGACAACTCTTTCGCCGCCGTCAAGAATTCTAAACTTTGTATTTCTGTTATACAAAAATTCGTTTTCGCCCTTTTTAGACATTGAAAGGAACGCACCGTCAGTTCCCTTCGGTGTGACAATCTCAAAATGCACTGCATCTGACTTGCCGCCTGTGAAGCGGAATCTGTTTGCAAGCATACCTGAAGAAGTAAAGCCTTTTGCAGTATATTCTGAACCGATTAACGCTTCTAAATCAGCAATATCGTTGCCTTTACCTGTCAGCCAAGAAACATTTCTTTCAAACCTGTGTGTAACAACGTCAGTATCAAGGTCATACTTTGATAATGCCCCGGAAAGCAAATCTGCTTTTTTGCGTAAGCGTGCAATATCGTCAAGCGAATAGCCTTTTTTCAGCAATTCTGCTTCTGAATACCTGCATACATCGTTTAAGCCGATAAAGCTTCCTTCGGTGTAATCCTCAATGATTTTCAGTTCTTCAGCTGACAAAGAAACACCTTTATTGTGAGCTTCGTATTCGTCCCACCATTTATTATAATCTTCTTTGGTGTAGTCACCGTATTGAAAGTCGATAGCATCTTTAATTTCTTTGAATGGCGTTTTATATTTTGCTTCCTTCATCTTTTCCCATTCAGCAGTTGTGCCGCCTTTTTCAAGGAAGCTGAGCCAAGCTTCGTACTAGTCTGAATCCTCATAAGCAGCTGTGCTGCATCTGTCGTGCGGGTGTATCGGGGGAGCGTTAAGCCCCGGCTGCATATCCTTGACTAAATAAACACCCTTACCGAAGCCGCTGTCTTTGTCTGCGACTTCTTCACAGTGACCGCAGCACCCGCCGTTTACAATGAAGATGTACTTTTCAAAGCCGTTTCTTTCAAAGCTCTGCTTCTGAGCTTCGGTCTGCACCCTTGCAAGCTCTGTTCTCATGAGCCTTTCAGCATTAAAGGTTGATGTGTCAAAGGTTTTCTTCAGCTCTCTTGCAAGGACACGGGGATTTTTGCCCTGAATAAGCCCTGTCTGAAGCAGCTTTGACAGGTCAGCCTTTAATATATCCTGATAGAGCCATATCCGATCTGAGAAGGTTGCATTGTGAAAAGAAGCATTCGGAATTGTGTGTGCAAGCTGTGCATTGTTCCTGATTGTCTTTCCTAAAATGCCCGCCTGCCGCTTCAATTCTTCTTCGGTTCTGCCTTTGAGGATTTCACCCATAAACTTTTCAAGCTCATCGTGTCCGGCTATCATTTCAAGCCCGATGTTTGCTTTGAGCATTTCAAGTCGGTTAACCTTCATTGTGAGGTTGTAAAGCCGCATTTCTTCATTTGCTTTGTCAGAAAAGTCCTTGTCTTTCACATAACGCTTTGCTTTGCGCTCATAGGCTTCAATATCAAGCTCGCTGACACGCTTTTTTGCTTCGGCAAGGGTAATTCCCTCTTTATCTGCATACCGCCCGTAAAAGGCTTCTATTTCCTTTGTACAGCTTGCAAGCATATCAGAATAAATGCGCTGAATCTGCTTGTCATACTCTTTTTCGTCCTTGATGTAATGCTTCAAGGCTTCGGCTTCTCGCTCAGCCCAATAAGTTTTACTGCTCATTGTTCAGCCCTTCTTCAGTTGCCGAGTTTTCCTCGGTAGTTGCTGCTTTATTTGCTGCTGCTCCAAAGCCGAGAATACCGCTGCTTATTTTTTCAGCTTCTTTTCTCGCTTCGTCTTCCTCTTTTTTGATTTTCTTAATTTCTTCAGAAACATCATCAACAATGCTGAGAACTGAAAGCTGTGTTTCTTTAGAAGTGACACCTTCAAGGGATTTTGCTGTTTCAGCTTCATTCTTGATGTTTTTAGGAAGGTTTTCTGAGAACTTGAATTCAATGTCTTCCCAAGCGTTTTTGTCAGCTATGTTTGCCGGAATGCAGCAAAAGAGCTTATAACGCTTTTTAAGGCTCTTTTCTATCTTTCTATTGAAGAACTTAACAACATTACTTGTAGGCAGCAGCTTATGCGCCAGCGCTTCGCCTGTTGAATTGCCGAAGTTCTCATTGCTTATATCAATTATCATTGAAATTTTATGAATGAGGGCTTCCATTCGGTCAAGCAAGTTTTCCTGTGTATCATCTGCTGTGGGCTTTGTTAAAAACTGAACAAGAATGTCCTTTGCATTATCCGTGCCGTACATATTTATGATTCTGTTGTCACGAATTCTGTAAATGCCTTCATCGTCAACCTCTGCGCCCAAAATAACAAGGTATGCTTCAGAGAAAGAATCAACATCGTTTGCCTTTTCTGCAATGGTTTTGTTGAATACCTCTGTAAGCCCTGCGATTGATTCAAAAAGGCTCATTCTTTCTTCATTCATTACCCATTCAACAATAGGAATTTTGCCGTAAGCGTTAGGCTTTTCGCTGTTCTCGGTGAATATATCGCCTTTAAACTCCCTGATTTTGTCGCATTCAAGCACTTCGCCGTATTTTGTAGCCCCTGAATCATCGTAGCCATAGCGAACAGCGAAGCGTGCTTTTTTTCTCAGTGTGTTTTCATAAACAACAAAGGCTTCAATCGGTGTATTTCTTGCAACTCTTGTGTGAGCTTCTTCGTCCTGATAGAAATACTCAAAAGCGTGACCGAATTTGCAAACATTTTTAATCAATTCAAATTCGTGATCTACAATTCCGTTTCGGTGGTCAAAGTCTTTGAATACTTCGTTTGTCGCTTTGTCCGGGTGATGCTTTTTAATCGGTATGCCGTAACCGAAGCCGAGAAAAATATCTGTGATATATTTCGGGAAGTTTACAGCAAGTCTGTTATCAGGCTTCCAGTTCTCTTTTTCGGGCTGCATAAAGATATTGTGAAAACCTTTGTATAAGTTCTCTAAATATCTATAGCGGGGCAGCCTTTCTTCGTGAAGCCTTATGTACTTGTTTACAAGCTCCATTGTGATTTCATCGTCAGGCTCACAATATAACGGTTCGGGCAGCTTGTAAGGTCTTTTGTTTTCGGTGATGTTCAATTATATGCCCCCTTTGAAGGTTTTAAGTTTAGGTGTGGATTTATAAATGACCGTATAGCAGAAATAACGCACAGCATCCATAGCGTGGTCATGCTGCTTCAGCGGCTTATCTTCGCCCCGCTGCTCACTTGCTTTTGTGTCCCACACATAAGAGCTGAATTCTTTGATTGTGTTCTGACACTTTCTGAGGAAGAATATCTGTTCTGTGTTCAGCAGCGTTCCCGTGAAGCGTATTCCGTCCAGCACATCATTTCTTGCTTTCTTTATTCGGTGTCCTCTTTCCCGCAGCTCTGCAATAAAAGAAGCAGCTGAAGGGTCAATGACTATCGCTTCAATTTTTCGCCCTGCAATAAAGGCTTCTAAATCGTCAGCATAGGCATTGTCAGTCTTCTGTGTGCTTTCGTCTCTGCCGGAATAGTAGTATTCATCAATGCAATACCATTTGCCTTCAGGGCCGCTTTCCCAAAGAAGAAAAACAGTTGCGTTTTGTGTACCATAGTCGCAGCTGACATAATATTTTGCCGCTGCGCTGCTGGTTATGCTGTCAATAATGTGCTTTGCTTCTGAAAACATATCGTAAATGATACCTTCAGCAACTACCCACAACCCCAAAATATAACGCTGATAGAAAACACCGCTATAAAGGCTTGCATAGCGCTGTCTGATTTTATCTGTCAGGCTCAGGTTGTCTTCCATTGTGAAGTGAAGATATAAGATGTTCTTTTCTGCCGCTTTATCAATCCAGCCTATTTTAAACCAATGATAAACACCGTCCGGGTTGCAGTTGAACCAATACTTTGAGCCGTCAACTGAACATCGACCTGTAGCCTGATTGACAAAGCTTTCAGGCATAAGAGCGACTTCATCAAAAAGAACACCCGCAAGAGTGATACCCTGTATCAAATCTTGTGAGCGTTCATCTTTGCCGCCGAATATATAAAAGTAGTTTGTTTTGCCTTTGAAGCTGATTTCAACAAAGTTATCTGCCCGGTGGTCTTTAAGCTGATAGCCCCTGCTTGCAAGCATAAGCTTCAGAACAGCTAAAACGTTTCGCCTGAAAGAACCGATTGTCTTACCACACATAGCGAAATTCTGTTCTTCAAAGCTGCTCATAGCCCACATAACGAAGGAAAGGGCCATTGAAACAGTTTTGCCCGATCTGATTGAACCGTCAGCAATTATGCCGTCTTTATCATTAACCGGGGATTCAGGCAGCCACCAAGTCAGCACCTTTTTTTGCTTGACTGAAAAAGGCTTGAACTTGAAAAGGGCTTGCTTTACTCTTGCCATACGCTTTCACACTCGCTTTGCAACGCTTCAAGAAAGCCGTCATCTGCTTTTTCATCGTCCGGGCTTTCGCCTTTAATTCGGGCTGTTTCTGCTTTGAGCTTTTCAAGCCGTGCTGCCCTTTCTGTTTCTTCAACATAAAGCCCGTAACGCTTGCCGAGAAGCTCAGCCGCCTTGTTGGCATCTGATAACTTTGCCGGGATTTGAACAACTTTCGGAACCTCCTTTTTGATTGTCTGCTTTCGCATTGTTCCGTGTTCATCTTCGACATATTTTGTTTCTTCCTCTGACAGCGTAACAACAACAGATTCTGTCGCTTCTCTACGCATTACAGAAGTTAAATATTTAATGACTTCGTTCTGATCTGCTATCAGTTCAGCTTCTTTTTCAGCCATTCTTTTATCAATATATTCCCTGATATAAGGTTTTTTAAGGTTTTCATCACCTATTACACCTGCTGTTTTCTTTGAATATCCCGCCCGAATTGCAGCTTGTGTTGCGTTCAGGTCAATAAGATATTCGTCACAGAAACGCTGTTGTTTTGCCGTCATTTTAGCCATTCCGCAACACTCCCTTCTTGTAATAATAAAAGCACCTTAGGCGGCCTGTGCGTATCACTACC
>JAEIGA010019068.1_pt1 | contig 10460 bp, 6 predicted proteins | sample 9270691 | NCBI WGS metagenome assembly JAEIGA01 (sample SAMN17057246, study PRJNA624740) | gut metagenome | biome: biome; isolation source: fecal sample | host: Bos grunniens | place: China: Xizang | collected 2019
CACATCTGGCCACTTTTTGAATCTGCGATAATAAGTATTGGCAGCAGAGTCACAGCACACTGTTCGCACAGCATTCGACAATAACGCGAACGCTCTACCTCCCTTTCTCGGGAAGTCTCCGGAGGCTAATACCACAGTGCGTTTTATTTCGTCATTCATGATGAGGATGCTTTTCGTGGACAAGAAAATATTTTTCTCGATCGACATGCGTATAAATCTGGGTAGTACCAATGTCGGAATGCCCCAGCAATTCCTGAATCGCGCGAATATCAGCTCCGTGCTGAAGCATGTGCGACGCAAACGAGTGGCGCATTACATGAGGCGAGACTCTCTCGGCACTTATGCCGACAGCAGCTGCCCGCTCTCTCACCATCTTAAATACGCCTTGACGGGTAAAGGGCTTACCTAAACGCGTAAGAAACATGTGATCCTCCGATAAGTTCCCTTTACTGAAAGTCTCCCTCGCCATACCCTTGTAAGTATCTATCGCCTCTGCGGCGGCTCTCCCGATCGGCACCACCCGCTCCTTGGAGCCCTTTCCAAAAATCCTCAACAATTCCCCTTCAGCGATGATATCCTCCACCCGCGCCTCGCAAAGCTCCGACACTCTAAGACCACATCCGTAGAGTAACTCAAGCATCGCCCGGTCGCGGACATCGCGCGGGAAATCTCCAGAAATCGCCTCCAACATGCGAACTGTTTCGCTTTCAGTGAGAACCTTTGGTAGAGTCTTCGTCTTTTTTGGGCTCGCCGATAATTCCGAAACATTCTCTCTTACAATGTGCCGGTCGGACAAAAACTTGAAAAACATCCTAATTGCGACATTTCTCCGAGACCGAGTGGCGCCAGATTTGCCGTTTTTTCGCTCATTACCCAAAAACGCTGCGATGTCATCGCCCGTCACATCATGAATCGACGAGCGTCCAACCTTTTCGAGAAACTCTGAAAAAATCCGGAGATCTGACACATACGAAACAACGGTGTTTGGGCTCATTCCGCGCTCAAGCATGAGTGAGGCCTCAAACTCCGTTATTTCGTTTGTAATCACTTCTTTGAAAACATTATAAGCGTCTTAGACTTCGACTTCAAAGCACCATCCGTGCTTATCTTCGATAAGCCCGTACTGAATGCCCTGAACTGTCTCATAGAGCTTTTGGGTGCGAGGTCCGACAGTGTCGGGAGAAGAAATGCTGATAACCTCGTTGCCGCGAGTGATTTCATAAACCGGCGTCACGACAACTGCCGTTCCGCAAGCTGCAACTTCTTTAAATGTCGCAATTTCTTCGTAAGGGATCTTACGGCATTCGACCTTCCAACCGAGGTCAGCTGCGCACTGTTTAAGCGACATATTCGTCACCGACGGCAAAACACTCGTCGAATCCGGAGTCACGTAAGTACCGTCTTCTTTAATACCGAGGAAGTTCGAGGTCGCGAATTCTTCGACATACTTGTGAGTAAGAGCATCTAAATACAACTCAACTGGCCATCCGTCGTGTTTCGCCTTTTCATGAGCGAACAAGGAAGCAGCGTAATTTCCGCCAACCTTTACGTCGCCCATACCGTGAGGAGCAGCGCGGTCCCAGTTATCCAGAATAACTGCCCGCACCGGCTTCAAGCCGCCTTTGTAGTACGCACCGACAGGCATAACCATCACGATAAATGTATATTCATCGGCTGGCGCAACTCCAATCTGGGGACCCGTGCCGATGAGCAACGGCCTGAGATACATAGAGCCGCCCGTGCCGTACGGCGGGACATACTCTTCGTTCGCGGCGACGACCTTTTTGCATGCATCGATAAACATCTCCACCGGTACAGGCGGCATCACGCAGCGCTGTGCCGTGCGATACATGCGCTTCGCATTTTCATCTGGCCGAAAAATCACAATTTTTCCAGACTTCTGACGAAATGCCTTGATGCCTTCAAAGCACTCCTGCCCATAATGCAAGCAACTCGCGCCGATGTGCATGTTTATGTAAGGTTCCTTCACAAACTCGGGCGAACTCCAAGCGCCATTCTTCCACGTGTAGCGGATGTGACAATTTACATCCGTGAACCCGAAACCGAGCGAAGCCCAGTCAATGTCTTGTCTTGCTGCCATTATTATCTCCTTGGTTGAAACAGGGGCTCCGCGATTTGAAAGAGCTCCTGGTCTTTTTGAACGATTCGGATCATCGAAGCCTGATCGGCTTTGTATCCAGAAATAAAATCTTGCTGTGCCTCGCGAATGAGCTTTAATCGCGCGTGGGTTTTAGCAGACGCCGCCCACGCTTCAACATCGCGCGGCACTTTCTTTAAATATAATTTCCATACCCGTGAAGCCTCAGCATTGAACTCACCAGTCATAAGGACCGTAGCGACATATTTCAAATCTTGAGGGGCAGTAAACTTAAATGCAATAGGCAATATTACCTGGGCTGCCTGTTTAGTCTTGCCAATCCTGTAATAGACGGTCGAAAGCCGCAACCTCTCCGTATCTGAAATTTCGCCGCGCATGTATTTCGGCTCCAGTGCCGTAAGCGTATTTTCAACTTCTTCAATCATCTTAATGTGGCTACGCATCGACGAGGTGCGTTTGTTCTTCGGGTCAACGCTATCAATATAATCCATCAGCTCTAGGACTATGTCAAATTTGCTGAACGGCAACAGCGATTCTTGCGCATATCTGAACGTCGCCTCAGGGGAAACTGGATAAAGCAGCACCGCTTCGCGATAGGCATTAGCAGCATCGCGCATCCGACCTTGGCGGGCGTAGAGACCAGCTATGGCGGTGCGAAGTTTGGAAAACGACTTCTGACCTGCAAAATCGCGGCGATACATCGGGTCATCCAATAACCTGCGCGCATACCAATCCCAGAAATCGCGATCCTTTGAAGCCGTAGCAGCATCATACGGAACAATTTCAGCATTTAGCTTCATGATAAGTCCGTGAGGAGAAAGATACGGATACATCCACGGAATCACATAACTCTCCTCGATATAGAAATCGCGGAACTTCTTGTCATGGTCAAACATCATCTTAGTCAGGATGCCGTTAATCTCCATTACACCGAGAGCCCCGGTAACTTGAACTCGTCCGTTTTCGATCCGCAAATCGCCGTTAGCCTGGCGGACACCACGCTGGACTTCGTCGACATAGATGTTGAAGGCCTCAGCAGAATCTTCTTTAGCAGGGATCCAAACTTCATCGCCGTAAGTATCACGCTCCACTGACATATACGTGTCATCAGCCAAGGCATTCTGGGTGATGAGTTTTATGTCACTGCGGTATTTAGCGCCGTGAATCATGTACGTCGGTACAAATCGCCCGGGGTCAGTACCACCGAAGAATAGCGCATTCGTCGTCATCGGCGGAGGATAACCAGGATCAGGCAGTGGCTCTTCGTCTGCGGTCAGCTGGTCGTTGATCGCCTTTGCGCCTTCTAACTGGTAAGCTCCAAACTGCCATCCAAAGGTATGTCCGTTTTGTTCGGCGCCGCCCATCTCGAATACGAGCCGGTCGTTACAATAGTTCTGCGCAATGGGCGTAACGAAACACCCTAACACAATGACCGCTGCGAGCACAGCCGCAGGAATCCACTTTTTAAGCAAAACTGAAATGAATACTAACCCATAGCCTATCCACATCGCGATCATCGCATGAGAAGAGATAAACTTGACTTTCTGGATAAATCCGTCCTGAATATCGCCCTTCACGTTCGCGAGGAGAATAAGCAAAAACGACATCATAAAAAAGCAAACCCAAGCCGCTATCATCCATTGCCAAAAATCCTTGCGGCGCGATTTTTTAACTATCCAATGGCCGAATGCCAGCGGAACTATCGCAAACGAAGCGATTATACTCGTAAACTGAAGCGCGACATCGCCAAAATAATGACGCATCTGAGCCGCGGTAAAGGCGAAAAATTCTCTCACGCTTTCAAAATTCTGAACCCCGATCGCCTCATACTGCCCGCGCATAATCGCATGCTTGAAGCCTTCCCAAGTACGGGGATATCCCCAATTCATCGGCGGATTGCGAAGGTCAGAGACTATCGGCATGTAAACGTAGAAAGAAACTCCCAGTTGGGCGAAAAACGCTGCCCCCGCGACGCTACGGCCGTTAGGGAGCATGATCCATGTCAGCACGAGCAATATGAAATTCCATGCTATCGGCCACCAGAACCACCATGAACAAGGATGAGTAAGGCCATTCATCGCACCATTTTTGAGCAGTGCGAAAACAGATATCTGAACTGCCGCCACCGGTATCGCGAACAACAATCCCTTCGGCGTAAATTTGCAAAGAACGCCCAGCAAAACAATAAGCGCAACAAAAATGATTGTTGATTTCGCCCACGGATACGCCTCTCCCGTGTATCCAGCGGCACCGGCTGCAGGGACGGTAAGCGCGAGTATTATCGCGATTGCTGCCGAACCAATCGAAGCATAAAAGAATTTCGATACTTTTTTATCGGTTAAACTCCCTGAATACATGACTGCGGTAATCGCCGAGGAAATAATGCTGGCCATTGCGAAAAGCGCGATCCAAGCATATCGCGATGGATTGATTAGCGGCGCAACTGGAGCTGTAACCCCAGACCAGGTATTCTCCGAAGAGAAGACCGTCACTGACAAAATCACAAAAATAAGCGATGCCACTCCCCCGGAAATTAAGCACTGCAGCGCGAGGCCCTTGCGCTCTTTCATATTAAAATAAGCTGCCACTGCCAATGCAATTATCAAAATCGCCAAAGCCGATGCCAAACCGAAAGTATACGGACAAGACTCCACTACCTTTCCGACAAGGGCCTCATGTTTATTGATCACGTCCGACTGCATCATTTGATTAGCGCGCTGCAGCGATCCGATCTGCAATACCTGATAAGTGAGGGCGACCGGAATGAGATAAATAAAGACATCGCGGAACATCCCCAGATTCTTCATTAAAATGATAATCGCTAAGGGAACTATCGCAAAGAGCAAAACCTGATAATTAGTGAGACCCAATCCGAAGACAAACGCCGCAAACCACAGTATTTTATCAGAGGGTTTCCTGAGCCAGCGATACGAAAGCAAAAACACCCACATCAAAAAGAAGGCGTTAAGCGAATAAACCTCGACTATCGTAGATTGAGACCACTCTACGGGCGAAAGCGCAAATGTAAGCGCACCGCCGACTCCGCCGGCAAAACACAAAAGACCAGAATGCTTATAGTCATCAGAGCTGATAAAATCAAAAGATGATCTACAAATCAGCATCGCCGTAAAACCGGCAGCGAAGGCTCCAAAGGTCGCTGAACACAAACTCACCGCCCATGCGGGATTGGGGTGACCCATATAAGTCACAAAACCGAAGACCTTACAGAATATCCACGAACAGAATGTCCAGAAAGGATAACCAGGCGGATGGGGGACGCCCATAGTCGACGCTGCCACTGCGAGTTCGCCCGAGTCTTCCAATCCCACAGATGGCCCGAGAGTGTAAAAATACACGACCATCGTAACTATTGTCGCCGCCCAAAAAGCGGCCCAATCTAACTTGGAAAAAAACTTATCTTTCATATTGAAATATTATACCAAAAATGGGCCGTATAAAAAATTGTAAATTCTCTATTGCAATCCCAAAAAGTATTTGGTATACTATGCACTGTTTTCGGTTAACAGGCGAGCTTAACTCAGTTGGTAGAGTGCCACCTTGCCAAGGTGGTTGTCGAGGGTTCGAGTCCCTTAGCTCGCTCCAATTTTTTAATTAGAAAGCACAGTGAAATGGGGGCGTAGCTCAGCTGGTAGAGCAAGTGACTCTTAATCACTGGGTCCAGGGTTCGAATCCCTGCGCCCCTACCATTTCCAACTACTGATGGCTAGGTAGCTCAGTTGGTAGAGCAACGGACTGAAAATCCGTGTGTCACCGGTTCGATCCCGGTCCTGGCCACCAAATTTTCTTTTTCACTTTTAGATAAAAAAGTTTTAACCTATCTTAAAACAAAACGATAGGGACTATTATTCAATAACTTTCAGAGTAACGCTCGGGTAGTTAGTCTTAAACCAATTTCCGGCCTCTGACTTTAAGATATATGCAATTGTTGAAAGCGCATCTGCTTCCATCGCAGAATTTGGACTTATCACTGTAACTGAAACACCGTCAATAGGCAAGGCCTCGCCGCTTTTTCCATCGTGTATATGCCTGCCTCTATAGTATTGAGCACTGGTGGCGCAAGATGACCCTTCATCTAAAATCAGCTCGTCTGCAACCGAAGCCTGATCCTTCGGGCTCACAATACCTATTCGCCAAGAACCACAAACGCTTTTAAGATTGCCACCTAAATCAATCAAAAGACGACCTTGGGATGATTTGGAACTCGCCCTTACCTCCGAAGCTGCCAAATCTATGGCAAACCCCTTCGCAATCGCCCCTAAATCCATCGTTCCCTTGCCGCGCCAGCGGGGATTAAATGCTCCACGAGTCTCATCCCGAAAACGAAATGCAGCCTCATAACAAGGGCGCATGCGTTCATCGCACATCTTCAATATTTCATCATCAGACAACTTAGCCAAACGAGAAAGCTCTGATGTAGACTCGTGTGCAGAGAGTTTCTCTTCGACTAACTCAAAGACCCGCTTAATAATTGCGACATCCCCCTCGCGGGAGATGTCGTAATTTACTGCAGCCACAGTCCCCATAACCGGCCACTGTACGCGCTTTTCAGTAGAGCGTTCGTACCCTGATAAAAGCCCTGTTAAAGCGGCTGCGGCGGCTATTACCGCGAGACTGAAACTGTCACGCAAAAATTATCCTTCTATATTAGAAGCGGTATGTCACCGAGAAACCAAACTGGTGAGATACGCCGTTGTCAGTATTGAAAGTATAAGGTCTGCCGATTTCATCCGTATACTTCTGGGATTCACCAGTCATGAGGACTATACCGTACATCGCCGAAAACTCAATGTTGCGCCATGTATACGCCGCTCCGAACGAAAAGATATTACGGTCACCGGCAGGAAGCATCGTGGAGCCTTCGTTGGTGCTGGTGTCACAAGGGCACTTATCGTACACATACGATGCCATAAGCATTACATTGTCAGTAATGTCCCAGCCAAGACCTACGCTGTAACGGAGAGTTTCGCTCCATGAAAGAGGCACTGTCTTATTGCCAGTGGGAAGCTTGAAGGTAAGATCCTGAATTGAGCCCCAATCTGTCCAGGTAACAGCACCGCCGAAATGCCAATCTTCGGCAATATCCCAGTTAAAACCAGCGGCAACCGACTGCGGAAGACGAATATCTCCAGCGGCAGCACCGTTAATCTTATTGCCGAGAGCATTGAAATGCTGATCACCACGCACACGAGTATCAATGTACGATTTATACTGGACACCAACAGAGAAATTATCAAGAACGTCATACTTCGAAGAAAACGACCAACCCCAATCGGAGAAATTGTTGTCGCCTTCGATATGATTATATCCCTGAACTGCGCCATATCCGGGAACAAACCCAACAATCGGTCTCGACTTCTGCTCGAAGTCAAGATACATCATGCGGACGCCGACTGCGACAGACCACTTGTCAGTGACTTTATATGCGAGGTTAGGATTGAAAACGATACCTTCAACGGTCGTTTCAGTAGTATTCCAAGCCATATCCCAGTTGCTATTGTACTTCGAGCCTAAGCCATACTCAGCATAAATGCCGAGACCGAAGACCAAATCCCATGCGAGAGGCTGAACCAAGTACACATGAGGAATCGTAAACATGCCAGGATCCATCTTACCGTTGCTACGGCCGTTAACTTCAGTATCCATCGAAGGAGATTCCCAGATGGCACCGACGGTAATCACGGTATTCGTAAAGTCGGTCATGGTGGCGGGGTTATACATAACTGCAGAAGCATCGACTGAACGGCCCATAACCGCACCACCGAGCGCGACTCCCTTAGCTCCGCCCTGATAAAGAGCAAAACCAGCCGCTCCGGCATCAGCTGTTACCGCTGCTGCTATGATTATTACAAGCGTTTTGAGAATGGATTTTTTCATTACTGTCTCCTTTTGTGATGTAAAGATTGTGACAGTTTATCATTTTTTGTCATAATGGTCAATACCATTTTTATTTTCTAATCTTGCATCTCTCCACGATTGTACTTTCCGTATGCTAACATATCGAAATAACCAGTTCCCGTAAGACCGAAAACTATAACTTTCTTCTCACCAGAAGCCTTGCACTTTAACGCCTCATCTATAGTTGCACGAATCGCATGACTCGACTCAGGAGCCGGCAAAAGCCCCTCGGTGCGCGCAAATAAGGTCGCCGCTTCAAATACGGATTTTTGGCTGACACTTACAGCCTCCATCAATCCTTGGTGATAAAGCTCTGATAAAGTCGAACTCATACCATGATAGCGAAGTCCGCCCGAATGGCTGGCTGATGGGATAAACTCAGCTCCCAAGGTATACATTTTCTGGAGCGGACAGACTCTGCCGGTATCGCAATAGTCATAGCGATAAGTTCCCTCTGTGAGCGATGGGCAGCTCGCAGGCTCCACTGCGATAAAGCGATAATCTTCTTCGCCACGAAGCTTCCTACCCATAAATGGCGCGATAAGACCAGCGAGATTGGAACCGCCTCCGGCGCACCCGATGATGATATCAGGCTTTACACCGAGCTTTTTCAAGGCTGAATCCGTCTCTAACCCAATGATTGATTGATGAAGACAAACCTGATTCAAAACGCTACCTAAAAGATAACGGGCATTGGGAAGGTTGCGGGCAGATTCAACAGCTTCTGAAATCGCACAGCCTAAGGAGCCTGAAGTTCCGGGGTGTTCTTTGTTTATGCGTCTACCAACCTCGGTTGTCATTGAAGGAGAAGGAGTGACATCCGCTCCGTAAGTCACCATAACTTCGCGACGGAATGGTTTTTGCTCGTAAGAACACTTTACCATGTATACGTGGCACCGAAGCCCGAAAAATGCCGATGCCATCGAAAGTGCTGTACCCCACTGACCAGCGCCAGTTTCTGTTGTAACCTCGGTTACACCTTGCTCCTTGGCGTAATAGGCTTGAGCGATGGCACTATTGAGTTTATGAGAACCGGAGGTATTATTCCCCTCAAACTTATAGTAAATCTCGGCGGGTGTGCCTAATGCCTTTTCTAAGAAATATGCCCTAATCAATGGCGAGGGGCGATACATCTTATAAAATTCAGCTACCGGTTTTGGGATTTCAATGAATGGCGTAGTGTCGTCAAGTTCCTGGCGAACGCATTCTTTGCAAAAAACTTTCTCCAAATCCTCTGCCTTAACAGGCTCTTTCGTCTCAGGATCGAGAAGCGGAGCCGGCTTAACTTTCATGTCTGCGCGAACATTATACCAGGCTTTAGGAAGCTCGTCTTCGCTTAAGTACGTCTTATACGGGATATCTTTCATCTTTTTCTCCTAATATCCGGTTCTTTCACCGTAATTTGTATATTATACCAAAACTTCAGTTGCTTTTGGCATTTGCAATTGTCAGTTATCAGTAAGACTGTAGTACACCCCACTGCCTCTGAAAGAGTCTCAGTAGTCGGATGAGCAATTTAATTATTTTCGCAGGATGCCTATGATAGGTCCGTTGAAGCGGTTAAATTCATTGTCACAAATCGGCATAGTATCGTAGGCTTCTCCAAAAGGCCTACCGTCAACAAAAAATCGCACATAGCAAGATTTCACCTCAACTGCGATATCTGCCGCCTGCTGATTGAGCTCTTGCTTAAAGAGGACTTTCTCTTCGTCGCCAAAGCGACTGACAAGAACAAGATCGCTGTCGCGCGGTTCGACAATAAAGTACCCTTTAGCGCTACGGTAATATGCGAAAGCTTCATCGCGCGCGAAAGCTACATGCTCAACATGGCGAAAATCGGGATCTCCCACTTTGATTCCGTGAAGATCTCGCTCTCCAACCTTGACGATATACACTTGCTGCGGCTTCGCGGGGAACGGCTGCAATTTCACCGGCGATTCTGGCCTACACACAAGCGCCCCGTCGCCACCACAGGCGATGATGTTACCGTTATCAAACTCAATAGAGGTGAGAAAAGTCTCGCGTCCAATAAGACAGTGATCGCGTTTCGGACCGAAAAAGCGGTTGCCAAGCACAACGGCGTACCAACGTCCATCCGGTGTGTCGGTGAGATCAATATGTCCGACATCGCGAAGCGGAGCGCGACTGCCGAGGTGGCGGTTCGTCAAAAATGGATTTACCTGACATGGAGTGTAAGGTCCTTCTATACGATCTGCGGTCTGTGCGATACACGCATGAAAGCCGTGGCCGCTACCGCCTTCGGCGTGGACAAGGTAGTATTTACCGTCTACCTTATAAAGATGCGGACCTTCCGACCATTTCGCATTGACGGCATGTCCGTCCGTCAGATGAATGTCCTCGCCGAAAATGACACCGGTTTCAGGATTGATGCGACGAAGCCAAATACCATGACGCGCGGGAAAAC
>JAEIGA010019069.1_pt1 | contig 10460 bp, 18 predicted proteins | sample 9270691 | NCBI WGS metagenome assembly JAEIGA01 (sample SAMN17057246, study PRJNA624740) | gut metagenome | biome: biome; isolation source: fecal sample | host: Bos grunniens | place: China: Xizang | collected 2019
ACTATCTTTTTTGTCATGTCACTACCACTCAATTATCCTATATGTATAAACTACGCTGCCGTATTTATAAGTGGTTAGTATCATATTAGTACAAATAGGATAATTGACAATTCTATTATCATGGCTAACTTATCGATAAACGGAGTTGTCCTCACGACAATTGCGGTTGCAATCGGTCTAGTCATGATTGGTTCACTTCTTGCACCGATCGCTATTGATGTTATGGATGACCTTAACGCAATGGGCGGCGATGGTTTGACGTGGGCTTCTCTTGTTGGCGTTACGGTGATCATGTCTATCCTCGGACTTGTCATCGTTGCCGTCAATAACTACACAAAACGCTAAAAGGAGGTAGCGAAAAATGGCAGACATGACAAGGATTGTCGCGGCAACAATTGCGATCGCTGTTAGCGTCATCGTGATTGCAACCGTTCTTGCACCTATCATTGCTGACTATACCGGCGACAGCGGCGCACTTGCAGAGTACGCCGGACTGCTTGGCGCAGTTATGGTCATGACGATTGTGGGTGTCCTCATGGTCGCAGTTAAGCTCATTTCCTCAAGGAATTGAGTTTAACGATCATCGCGGGGCCGGCGATAGTGGCTGCAACTGAACCATTCATACTATACCTCCGGGGATGGGTTAAATCCCCACTCATAACTACTCATGATCACCGAGGGATTGATTATCGCAATGATCGCATGTGCAGGCCTCCTACTGTTAGGTCTAAAGATGCGCAAGATCCAGATAATCTTCGTTTCATCGGTTGGATGGTTGGTGTGCGGTCTGCAGCTCTACCAGCAGACCGAGGAGATCCTACCTACCATCTTACTTTTGATGTTGGCAATCTCTCAATTCTTTTTGCTTTCAAGGAGGAACGATTAAATGGATCTCTCCTTTGACAATCTCATCTCACTTTTGGCCGATAATGTGTTTGGCGGATCATCCACATTGGCAGGCCTTGCATTGCTGCTTATCGCATGGGCTATCGCGGCTGTTATATGTATCAACATGAAAGCCAGCCCTGCTTACACCGTTGTTCCGATGATCCCGCTTGCGATCTTCTTTGCTGCATACGGTGTTCTCAACGAAACAATCATGATCATACTTGTTCTGATCTCATCCGTTGTCGTTGCCGCCGAATTTAAAAAGGTGGTCGATTGAATGGCAGACGGTGGCGATGATTCAACACTGATTAAGATTGCGGTATTCGGTATCACGATGTCGCTTATAGCGACCGCCTGCATCGCATTATTGATCTCACCCAATAATGATTATGACTATGAAAGCATCGAGGGCTACCGTAACGATCTTGCTAATTTCTCCGGAAAAACAATGATCAATAATACGCCGTGGATCCTGCAGCATGTTTTCACCCCGTGGACTGCAGATATGCCGGTGCAAGGTCACATAGATTCCGATGGCTGGCTCTATGGGGATGAGATCACCAACTACCCATATATCGGACAAGCTGCAGACATCAAACTATCTCCGGATCAGAAATCGAACCGCATGTTATCCACCGGTGAGCAGGAATACTCATACATCAGCGGTAAAGAGTGGTGGGCCGGCGGTAATGATTGGGGGATAACAGTATTATCGCCTTGGATCGCGGACTCAATCGGCCTCGATTCCAACACATACGCATCCGGAACCGCTAATGTCTGGAATTACACCGGATATAGGTATGTGTTCGATCCTACCCTGCCTTTTGCCGAGGGTACATCATCAGTCGATGGCGCACTATCTATCGTTTGGTACTCGATAAATGGTGAGGAGGGATTGTCAGGCGGCCTCCAGATTTACAATAGGAGTACCTTAATCGGCGCATATGATGCGCAGGAAATAGTAAGTACCTATGAGGGCAAAGCGGGTTATGCGACAACCTATGATTTTGATTTTGATGGTGTGATCCTCAAACTATCGATCAGATTCGATCAAGCAGCGATCGATCGCGGCCTTACTCTCTGGGATGCTTGGACATCCGGCAATTGGTCGATGGCAATATCGAGCACATCCGCCGGCAATTTCTTTGATGTTAAGAACTCAAACGCTTTCATGGCAACAACCGGATCTATGATAGATACGTTCATAGGCATTTACACAATGAGTTTGCCATCCATTGAGAACCCGTGGATGGATGTTATACTCTGGCTATTGGTAGGACTGCCTATGACCTTGGGCATGGCATGCGTTACGCTGCGTATCATGAGATCTGTTTTGTTCTTCGTATAATGAGGTGATAAGATGAACAACAAAGCAATTGCAGCAATCGCCTTACTGATGATCGTATGCGCACCTATCGCCTTGGGATATATCTTGAACGTTCAAGATGTCGATAATTCCGAATGGAAACGCGGCGATGTCAGCCAGCTTAATTCATTGATAGAAACAGATCGCGTGAATGATTACACCCCCTACACCGGGATATACAATAACTATCTTGGGATATTCGATGATATCACCGTATCAGGTAAGATCGGACTTGCCCAGCTTGATTTTGTCAGTGTCACCGATACAGTTTCATCAGTGCCGGTGAGGGGTGACGGTACGCCGGAGGAGATCACATCCACCGGCGCAAATATCAATCTTGGAGATTATGGCGGCGATTATTACACACTGGCATTTGATAATCACCGCGCACATGATTATTATTTAACAAAGGTAGGCGGCGCAGGATTGGCCATTTCATCACCTGAGATCAGCGGATCATCACCGATCGCGGTTCATATGATCAAGGAAGGAACCACCGTGACGATCGATAATACGGTTTACAATGATATTGAATCGGTCGAGTTTCATATTGGATCCGGTCAGACAGTCAAGATAACACCGACAAACATAATCACCGGTTATGCGGATGTTTCTAAAGGTTGGTACGTGGATCCTAATGTTCGTTTGGTTTGGTCTAACAACCATACCGAATATGACGCGTTGTTCATGGTCGATATGCCGGTTAGTACCGGGTTCTACATGTACGAATCAAACATGATCACCGGATATACTCACTTTGTAAGGGATGCCTCCGGAGTAGTCACGATCACAACATTTGACGGATCTAACACCGAGATATACACGCTTGGAAACTACCAATACATCATGATCGATTCGTTCATATTCGATAACGGGGTTGTTTCTGGTATTGCAGCATGGCCGCAGATGGGGGTTATGCCTGCAGCAATAAACACGATCGAGATTGACAGCATCATAAATCACCATGTGATCTTAACCGATTCCGCAGACATTCATTTCCGCGTGGATCGCAGCGGGATATTGAACAGTACGCATCTTGTCGCACATAATGCTACAATCGATGTGCAGGCGATCAAACCCGCCATGACATCTTACGATCTCGATCTCTATTATACATCAATCGCGGGAACCTCGGTGACATTCGCCGGTAATAACTACTTGGTGAGCAATGGAAAAATCCATGTCGGCGCCAGATCGTTTGACATCACTAATAATCATCTTGTGATCTCATCCAGAACCGAGGATAACGTAACATGGAACAATTACATTAACGATATTCCGGTAGGTACTACAAACTTGATCCAGAACCCCACCTTAAATGGTGATTGGTCGATTGGAACCTACAACCTATACGGACTTACAATGATCCACTCGGTCAAATCGGAGTGGGTGTCCGGCAGTTTCGGGCTTGATATGTCCGAGGTCGCATTAATCGGCCTCGGTGTTTGTGCGGTCGCTTTCATCGCACTTGGTATGACCGGCAAAGCATCCGGTGCTAAGGCGATACTCCTTGCCATAATCTGCGGTGGCGGGGCGTTAATCTTCGCAGTAATGATCTAAGGTGATAATATGAAAAACGGTGTCGTAATCGGTGTCATCTCGGTATTCATAGCAATAGTAGTGATCGGCTCTGTATTGGTGCCGGTCATAGATTCATCTACCAAAACTACTACTGTTATTGATAACGAGGGCGCAATTGGTTTGAGAATGGATAAAGTCACATCCGGTGATTTCACGCTGACTTATGGTTTGGTCGGTGATGATTTCACGGCCACCAATGGAACAGATACACAGATCATCGATGATATGTGCATCTTCTATGCGGATGATAATGTCGCGGTCTGGATGGATGACAGCAACGTGCGCATGCTCGGAAAGGATGCGAATGATCAGACTATCGATGCTGCATTGAGTGATGAGGCAACAATCACGATCACAAAATCCGCCGATGGTGTCAATATCACCGATGGCACGGTAGATCAGATATTCCCCGTTCCCACATGGGCATACGTTCCCAAATCTACCGGTACTTACGGATTCTTCCTCAACGAAACCGAGATAAACACCGGAGGCCTTGACGTTCATTATGTAGGATCCTTTGCGGGTGTCAATTGTTATGATTCCATCAATACCTATGATCTGCCGATCACCCTTGATGCTGCAATTACTGGATCAACCTTGACCGGTGCTAAATGGATAAAGGCCGCAGATCCGGAAACAGAGATAACACCGCTTGATCCCGGCAGCTTGACACCGCTTGATCCCGGCGTGATCAGTCTTGATCCGGAACCCGATGCCAGTATAATGTCTATGCCAGAAAATTACCAATATACAGAGGGGGATTTTGGATATGATGTATTTAATGCCCCTTACCCTAATAAAGCAGTAATATCTGCTTATCTGGGTAATGATAGTAATGTAATTTTTCCATCAGTGATTGGTGGTTATGATGTAGCACAGATAGGACAAGGTGGTTTTTCATCAAATGTAATACCATCCGATAGACATATAACAGTAATTATCCCCGATGGTATATTGGAAATTGCGCAAGGTTCGTTTAGAAATACACAAGTCAGCGGGTTTATCAAAATTCCCGACACAGTTAAAAAAATCGGTAGTGGGGCTTTTCAAAATGCATCATTAATAGAGGGTGCATTGGTTTTACCTAATAGTATAACCAATGTGGCTGTTGGTGCATTCGAAAACTGTACAGGTTTAACATCCATTGTCAATTTAATGGATGATAGTACTACAATCGGCGCAAATACTGCCGCATTTGCGGGTACATCTAATATCAAAGAGATACTAAATCTAGGTACATTAGAATTGACCACGACATCATACGGCCTTAATGCGGATGAGGCAAGGGCAGATATTCCCGCCCTCGGTTACCTTGCACCGGCGCAGTACGAAACCGTAACCGAGGGTGGCCCGGTCGCTGCACTGCTTAACGCAATACCCATGATCGTTATAATTTCGGTCGTGATGCTTGCAATCGGCTTGTTCATAGTACGCAGGACAGAATAAACAAACCATTTCCCAAACCCTTTATCATTTTCTTTCAATCACGAAAAAATCTTTAACGGATTCTGCCCTATTTCGCAATATCTCGGATTAAGCCATATCGTTATTCGTCTTAACGGGAAAATCGCTTAAAACCCCGTTTCCGTGCAATTAAAACGAAATGAAAAAATTAAAAGGTTTGAGGGTGCGAAACGCCTTAATTTTTGGCAAAACCCGGACATCTGACGTAGTTTTTACCCACCGCGCCGAGGTTCGGATTATGATCGCACTCAATGTCGTACTTGTTGCGGCCTGCCGGTGTAAGCGATCTGCAGTGCCTGCAGCTCTTACACACGACATCTAAATCCTCATTCATGATTTGTCACCCCGTTTTGGTAATCGTTCCAATTATCCAAAGCCTCATCGTAATTTGCACCGACCACGGAATAACCGCAATGCGGACAGTAGATGAGAACACGGCCTAACAGATCCTTACGGACATTCGGCAGCACGTTTTCGCAGCAGGATCTAATCACGATCATTCCTCCACCCCGAAATAAGCTAATCCCTTATCCCTAACGTGGCTCTCGATCCAATTTGCCTTGCCTTGGATCTTGCGCATGATCTCGATGATCTCTTTTTTTGTCAGATCCTTATCAGCACGTACCCAAGCTCTGATCATCTCAAAATAGACATCCAATTGGATCATGTCCTTAACAAACAATGAATCGCTTGTATAGATCATAGATCGTCATCCTCCGGTCTATATTCGCACGGTTTAATCGGTTCGGTGTTCCTATTTTCCAACTCGTGCAGATCCTCAAGCATACCCCTTTCAAACATCATTTCGAGACCCTCTTGGATGATCTCCTCGAGTAGTACGGTTGGGTTGTTTATTTGCTCATCCACCTTGAGCCAATCGAACATGGCAACATGACGGCCGCTAAACCGGATCGTGAAATCACCGAATGTGATTTTTTGATCATCGAGATTGTACTTTATCGAGCTGCTGCAATTGCGGTTAATCTCGATCATCAATCTGCCTCCTCAATCAAGATTGAAACCTTATCTCTGTTTTTCATCGCATCAACAAGATGATCTTTTATCATGTGGTTGGTGGTTATGATCTTGACATCTCCCAATGGTGTTTGTAGTGTGAAACTGTCACGCAAAACATCCCAGAGATTAACTAAACCAACGACTTTGATGATCATGCTTTGCCCTCCTGCAGCTCAAAACCGGTATTCGGGATAACCGGGCGGTCTATGTCGATATACACTCTGCCCTCATTCGAGAATGAGCATTTCCTCACATTCGGGTAGAAATTGGAGATCGTGCGAATGTAGGATCTCGGAACGGTCTGTTTGATCATCTTCACAAATGCGGCGCATTCTTCTTGGGTGCCCATTATGCGGATCTTCATAATACCACCACATCTGTTGAATCGTCCTTATCAACGACTACAAAACGGACATCTTTAGGCCTTGTATTGAAACGATCATTTTCCCAAATATCCGCAGGCCTCGTCCAATACATATCATTACGATCTGCAACGATCCCTATTGCGAATTTACCGCAGGGCGGGTGTATGACGTCCTCCGGTCTTGTTGCACATAGAGTAAGGCACCCTTGTTTAATCGGGCACCTCATACACTCACGGTTAAGCTGCATCTCTTTTTCTTCATCGAGCTTGGCGCCCATCAGTTGCAATGCTCTTTCGGTGCACTCATCACACCAATTGAAATCATTTGTTTTGGTGTGGATGAATATGTGTTCATCAGTGGATTTAAAGATACGGTGGCATCTGCTGCACTCAAGGATCTTCATTCAATCCACCTCCAGTTTTTGCTGGCCTTTGGATCTGGTTTTGCAGATCCACTGAAACGCTTTACTGTTCCACTCACAAAGGCAGTATCTCGGCTCTTTGTAGGATCTCACGGTGCAGTGATTCCATGAGCATTCGCAGTCATAAATCGCCCTGCGTGCCATCAGAAAACCCCCTTTTTGGGGAACCCAATGTACTTGAACCCGTGACTGTAACGGGTTGTGATCATCTCAAAATCCAACCATTTCTCGATATGTGCAATGGCCTTTCTTTCCCCGTAACCCTCAACCATGAAGTTTTGGATCACCTCTTTCCATGGCACATAATAACAGCCATCCTGCTGCTCCATTTCGATGACTACATTCGTACCGTCTGTGCTCTTTGCTTTCGCTGATCTATCCTTGCATTTTCTATAGAGATCTCTGAATATGACGCTGGGATTCTTACCCATTACATCACCTCTGCAATTGGTAGTTATGGGTTGTGCAGTATATAAAACCCCCTCCCCCTTAACCCCCCCTCACAAAGCAGGATCCTATCATTGCATCTCCCCCTAAGAACCCCCTATAAGCAGATGCCCGTTACCAACCACTGCCAAGGCAAAGAATGAGATGTCAAAATATAATAATAGATGCCTCTACCAAAAAAATGGTAGTACGTTGTATTTAAATACTCAAAATCACTACTAAATAATGTCGAATTCGGGGAAATTCATTAAATCACCTCTGCAAATCTGATTTTTTGAGATCCCCCTATGGCTTGGAACCCCGAATATCTACTTAATTTTTGGTTAATTCAACGTTCAAGGTGGGTTATTCGTTGAAAATAAGCTGCATTTTGTAGATCACAAAAACTGCGATCATGAACAATCCTACACTGGCTACAATCCCGATCATGATTTTTTGGCTTTTTTCTTTTCTTCTTTCAGTTTTTGTTTGAATCCGCCGGCTGTTTCCTCATTGAACACATCGTTATCAAAAAGGATCCTTTCCTCCGGTGCCAAGGTTTCCCTAAAATTTGCTGCAGCATTTCTTCTTTGTTTCTTCGATGGCTGTTTGAATAGTGCGGTCTGCAGCACCGGATCTGCAAGCTTGAACCCAAGCACATAATCCCATTCTACCGGATCCGTACGAGCTTCCACGATCGCAATTGCAGTCGAATAATCTACTTTTTCCTCATCCATTAACCACGCGATGAATTTCGCCTGCGCTTGTGCAGTCAATGTAGATTGAACACTAACTGCACGTTCCTCGATCCTATTCTTAATTCCCATTTGCTGCCTCCCTTTCATGGCGGGCTTTCGTGATCTGATTATAGAATTGGTGACTATCAGAATATCCGAATAGATCCATGATGTGTTGGTTGTCTATTCCCGACTCCTGCATTCTTAACATAATCTCCCTTTTTTGCCTCTGGCCATCCTCGTACATTTTCTTATATTTAGATCCGCGGCGATCATCCCCGCCGTTTACGATCTCCTCGATCTTTTTCTGCTGCGATTCCATTTTGATTCTTTCATAGATGATCTTCTCCTCTTTCGGGATCACATCATATTTGCCATAACCAACATGTTTTATTTCCCCAAAATCGTTTCTTTTTGAGATCTCGAATGTTCCCCTTGCAACCTTTCCGGCAAAAGTCCACTGCAACGGGGAACATTTGAGCAGGTATCTTATCCTATTTTCACGGAGATAAACATCCAATCTCTCATGGTGAGGTATGCAGCAGCAGAACATTATCGATTTGCTGCGCATCATTTCCACAAATTCGATCATGTGCTTATTGGCCGTGCTGTTCCAATCTCTATTATTGGCCAAATTTGACATTTCATCCATCCAGAAACATTTACCGTTGATGTTTCCCTTCGATATTTTCTCTTTGAACGTGTCGAAATCATACACATAATTATCCTCGATGGAAAAATTAGGATCATATGCCTTGCAAACCCAATATGCCAGATTGGATTTGCCGCTTCCTTCCCCACCTTCGATGCACACAAAGTTATCATTATGATCCGCCACATTGCGGCGCATGTCCTCACCTAATTTCTGCAGTGCATTTTCATAAAGATACCGAACAAAGAGCTTGCCGTTGTTGTGGATCACCGGCTTATAATCAATGGATCTCATAACCCCTATCGAGGTCTTGCGATCCTTCCCGACATCCTCAATTTTTATGATCATGACGATTCATCCTTTCCGATATTCCATCCGGGCAAGGCCTCCGGCACTTTACCGATACCACCGAGATCATCCCTACATCTTGCCTTATACGAATCCGTCAATCTAAGCAGCATCTGGTACTTTTCCACACCGTATGACACATTCAATGCGCGGCAGATATACCCCTCCATCACTGCGTTAATCTGCGATGGGTGGGTTATGTTCGCGGTGATCTCCAGATCTACACCGGATGTCGATGTTAGTTTTTCTATACATACATCCTTTGATTGCTTAATGTCCATTTAGAAAACCCCCAGCATATGCAGGCCGAATATTGCACCAACACCTACAATCACGATCATAATTATTGTCTGAATATCCATTGTCTGCATCCCGATCTTAGACATACCCTTTCTAAACTGCATGTCTGATTGTGACATCATCGCATCATGTAACGTTGATGCGGTATCTTGTGAGAAAATGAATTGTCCGGCAGGATCCTTTATCGAGGTATCGAAACAATCGAGGTTATGGATCTTTACATACTGCGGCACAAATACGAACAGTAAACTATCCTCAAACCCTTTTCCGAGTTTGTATTTTTGATCATGGATCGTTTCTGTTTTCCAATCCACCCACATTTTATGGATGTCGCACCATCCCTCATTAGGCAGATAAGGATCTGCGTAAATATCGATGATCAGTGCGCACCCTTTCCAGATCCCGTAATACAAAACATAAAAGGTCTTGATAAACCAATTAACCAGACCTCTTTTGTAATAGGGATATTCAATATAGATCATTCAAAATCCCCCGTTCATCATGAACCCATAAACCAAGGATCCTACAATCGCGATCGGTACGAGGATCTTATACCAATCAATGCCGCCGATCCTGCCCCACATCGATTTTTTGGATCCGGATATTTTCGCACTATCGATATATGCACGTGTCATGTTTGGATCTATGTATTCCGGTTTAGTCATGTGGGGTTGGGTGCCGTTGAGATCATAAACGATAAAACAATCATTCGATTTCCGGTCGTGGATAAAAAAATCATCATCAAGACGATACAAGCGGCCGAACAATGAAACCATCTGATAGGGTTTGCGTGTAAGCTTCCTGCAGCTTATCTGATCTGCCTCAATCCTTACTATCTTTTTTGTCATGTCACTACCACTCAATTATCCTATATGTATAAACTACGCTGCCGTAT
>JAEIGA010019070.1_pt1 | contig 10460 bp, 3 predicted proteins | sample 9270691 | NCBI WGS metagenome assembly JAEIGA01 (sample SAMN17057246, study PRJNA624740) | gut metagenome | biome: biome; isolation source: fecal sample | host: Bos grunniens | place: China: Xizang | collected 2019
AATATCTCAGTCTTAGCTATTGATGCAGTAAATATTATAAATAATAATGATTGCGTAAATGCACTTATACGATACAAGAATAATAATTCCGGCCTTGTGACTTTTATAGATACGATGTATAACGATGTGAAAGAGATTGCAGATGATGACAGATTGGTTCAGTCTTATGCCGGTACCGTAACAATGAGTTGGATGGGAGGTCGTTGGTTCAGATCAGATATGGGATACAGAATTTTAAATGACCGACCTGTTTTTGAGATACCAAATAACTTAGAGAAAAAGGATGAATATAAGGTTATAGCAAGTTCTAATCTAAATAAGGATGAAAGTGATATATACATAACAATGTATTCTGCAAATTCAATGGGACTTTGTCAGGTCGCTCTCATATCTGAACAAGCAGACAATGTTGCAACTGATACAACATACTGGTTTTATTGTGAAAAAGTTTCGCAAATGTGGGACGAAGAGGAAGAAGAAATTGCATATAAGATGCAAGGTAAGCGTATCCAGAATGGCGGAAACGGAGATGTTGTAGATTTTTCTGTTAAGGTGACAGAGGATAAGAGAGATAGTATAGAAAGAACTACACCGGGTGGAATTGCACCAGGTTCACTGATGAGGCTGACTTATAATAGCGATGGATATTTAACCGGATCGGATGTGAAATTTGTTGATGCAACATTGCCTGATAATTTTACAGATGTAATCAGTTCATATTTCCAACATCTTTGCGGCGAAATAACCGAAATAGATGTTGAAAACGGATATTTGCAGGTAACTTGCGGAACTGCTACATCTGACAAATTCGTTATGAATCCTATCTGTGTAATAGCAATAGATAGCCATACAAAGGAATGTAAAAGAATACAATTAGGTAATTTGCGTGTTGGTGAAAGGATATTTGTATATAGAGCTGCAGGTGGTGGAAGAATATGTGCAGTTGTAAGATAAAAGGGGTGAAAAACATGAATAAAAAGATATTAGCGCTAATAACAACTATGTGTGTAAGTGTCAACTTTTTACTTATACCCAATATGAGAGCATCTGCTGAAAATATTTCGTTCCCTGTAAGTTATAATTTTGAGGATGGCTATGATGGATGGCAGTTAGATACATCAAAAGAGGGAGCAACCCTTGATAGATTGACAGAGTCAGACAATTCTTTTTTGAGACTCTCAGCTAAGGAAGGGAATACATACAGAGCAAAGGATAAGATTGAGGTTATTCCTAATGGATACTTTGAATTACCTTCTCCATATATTATGGAGCCAGAGTCAAAAATTGCTATCTCCGTAGATATAAGAACAAATAACAATAAGTTTATGAGAAATTTCTATCTTAATAGAGAACAGCTTAATGCAGACATCAAAAGTGAGGTTCAGTATAATTTTGCGACTCTTTGGAGCTGGAAAAATAATAACAGCATTTCTGTGTTTGACGGTGTTTACACACAAAGTATAGGTGGCTATCTGAAAACAAAATCAACCACATTATTTGATACAGCGTTAGAAAATGATAAGTGGTACAATTTTAAAACTTTTCTTTACACGGATGAAATGGGCTTACCGGAATTTATTCAGCTCTTTGTGACAAATAACGGAGATATAAATCTTCAATCAGAAAAGTTGGAAATAAAAAACCAAACATTAAGATTGAGTAATAAAATAACAAGGCTTGATTTTGCCATGGGAAATATTGGGGTTACTCTTGACGCAGATGCAACTTTTGACATTGATAATGTAATGATATACACCGAGACAGATGAAAGGTTTTGGAAACTAAATAGCCAAAATGAAGGAAATATATTTGGTAATGTCGATACACTTAAAATTGCTTTTAGCGGAGAAATGCAGGAAACATCATTGAACCCTGATAACATAAAATTATATGATTCTGCGAATAATGAAATTCTGTACGAACCGGGATATGACCACAAAAAATGGGAGTATTCGATAACTCCAAGTGACAAACTTACAGATGGTGAATACAGTATTTTTGTTAATACCGAAAATGTAAATGGTTTGAGACATGATAAAAGTGTTATACAAGGTATGTCAGATGAATGTGAGCAGAAAGTAGGATTTGTTGTCTTTAGCGGTAATCTACCGGAAGTAAAAAACTTTAGTATAAAAGGTAAGAATATTCCGTTTGAAAAACTTGAAGTATCAGGAGAATATTATCAGTCTAGCGGAATTGAAGGATACCTGAAGTATCAATGGTGGTATTCAAGCGAGCTGAATGGTGACTATGTCAAAATAGAGAATGAGACTTCAAATGTGCTGATAGTGCCAGAGGGATTTTCTGATAAATATATAAAGGTATCTGTTATCCCTACAAGTAACACTAACATAATCCGCGGGAAAGAAATTTTCAGTGAAGCCGTTTTGCCAGTGACTAAACCGACTGTTAAAAATTTGAAGGTCACAGGTAGAAATGCAAAAGGTGATTCCTTGAATGCCACAGGAATGTTTTATCAAGAAGATGGACTTGATGGAGAAATAGAATATCAATGGTGGTATTCTATTAATAAAGATGGAGTATATAACGAAATAGAAAATGCTGTTACAGCTACATTCACAGTACCTGACAGTTATTTGGATAAATTCATAAAGGTTTCTGCAACGGCAGTGTCACAACTGATTGGCGCAGGCGATCCTGTTTTTAGTGAGGTGATATGCCCTCAGACAAAACCATATGCACAGAATGTGAATATATCAGGTATTGCAGTTGAGGGAATGGAAGTAGTACTTGAATATGTATTTGTTGACGATAATAATGATGATGAAGGTGAAAGTCTTTTTGAATGGTTTATATCTGATACAGGAACAGATAATTGGAATAAGATCGAGGGTGAAACAACCAAATCATATACAATCAAGAATGATGATATTGGAAAATATATCAAAGCACAACTTATTCCTGTATCGACGTATGAACCATATATCGGTTCTGTTGTTCAATCATCAAACATTTTAGGTCCAATAACGAGCTTAGGCAGTATAAATCTTGTTGAGAATAGCGGATTTGAGGATGGTACAAATACAGGATGGAATGTTCGCAGAATGGGTGGAGATGATGCAAATGTTGAGGCAACGAAAGAAGATGCCTATTCTGGAGAATGGTGTGGACGATTTTCAGGTCAGACTCAAAATGCAACATTTATGACTTACGGAGTAAGACTACAGGAAAACATAAGATATTTACAAACATGTATGATGAAAGTTGCTGCCGATTCTTCGGTGGACAATGTGAATATTGTTTTTTATGGTGAGGGTAATCCAAAGGTGAGTTATGAACACATGGAACAAACTGTGATAAATAAAAGTAAGTGGACAAGGGTTTCACAGTTAATATCTGTTGAAGGGGGAGGACTCTTTTCTGAAATGCCACAATATTGGGCTAACGGAACAACTGGATATATTTCCTATATAGATGATTTTTATGTTGCACCTTTGATAGTTGCTGATATTATGGCAGAGGTGCCTGAACGCATCAGTATTCCGGCATCAGGAACGAATAGCGCGGATATAACAATATTTGAAATACATAATCAAATTGGAACAACCTTAGGTTTTGACAAAGAAAAAGCATATTGGGAAATTGATAATGATGTCAAGGGCGTATATGTAAAGGATAATAAGTTGTATGTTACCTGTGATGCTGTAAGCGGAACACTTAATCTAAAAGCAGTATGTGAACCTCAGTTTGACGGAGCTATTCAAAGCAGGTTTACGAAAAATTATCCAGTAGAACTTGTTACCAATGATAATAAAACACCAAGAATTAATTCAATAAAGATATTAGGAGATACTTCAAATGAGTCGACATTAAAACTTGAATATGATTTTTACCAGGTTGATGGATGTGCGGATATGAGTAATATAAAATGGTATGTTTCTGATTCTTTGAACGGAGAATATAGAGAAGTTCAGGGGAGTGGAAAAGATTTTAATATTACTGGTGAATATATAGGATGTTATATAAAAGCAGAAGTAATTCCTATTGATGGTGAAGGCAGAAAAGGGCAAATGGTAACATCAAATATTGCCGGACCTAAAACTGCACCAGTTGCAGAAAATGTTAGCATATCTGGAAAAGGATATGTGGGTGATGTAATAAAAAGTCAATATACATATTATGATTTCAATGGCGATAAGGAAGGAATAACAAAATTCCAATGGATGAGAGCTGATTCTGAGAATGGTGAATACAAAGAAATTATAGGTGCAACAGAGCAGGAATATACGATAAGCACTGATGATGTTGATTGCTGGATTAAATTGCGTGTGACACCAGTTTCTGAAAAGCAACCTTTTGCAGGAAATGAAGTCAGCTCAAATGCGATAAAAGGACCGAGAGCTCCGAGGGCAGAAGATGTGGCGATAAATGTGTCAGGAAAGGTTCTTACAGGAAAATATAAATATGTTAGTGATAACGGTGTTGCAGAAGGGAATACAATTTGTCAATGGCTGGTTGATGGAAATGTTGTTGCAACAGGAGCAAGATACGAAGTAGGTTTTACAGGAACAAAAAATGTGGAATTTAAGGTTACTCCTGTAGCATTATCTGCACCTTATTCGGGAGAAAGTTTTTCTGTATCAAAAACAGTCACAGGCAGAGATTCTGGCGGTTCTGGAGGCGGTGGTTCCGGAGGTGGTTCTGGAGGCTTCTCAATGTCAGGATCGGCGATTTCTTCTTTAACGGAGGCTTTAATAACTCCTCAAAGCAAAACGGAGAATGAAGATATATCGGCAAAAGATATTGAGAGGCATTGGTCGAGAGAGTATGCGGAAAAGGTTATAAAGAACGGCATTATGAACACTGATTCAAATGGACATTTTCATCCTGATAAAAATGTTACAAGAGCAGAAATGATTGAATATATCTTTAAAGCAATGAATTATACCGAGACCGAATATATAAGTGAATTCGCCGATGTAAACAAAGATATGCCTTATGCCAAAATGCTTCAGACAATGGTTGATAAAGGAATAATAAGTATAGACACAAACTTTAGACCTGATGATAATGTAAGCCGAGAAGAAGTATGTAAGATTATTTCAACTGCATTGGGATTATCTTTTAACGATTCAGACCTTGATAACTATAAAGATAAGGACGAGATAGGAATGTGGGCATTGGGATATGTTAACAATGTGATTAAAGCAGGTATAATGGTAGGAGTATCAAGTGATTGCTTCTCACCTAAGAGTAACATCACTAATGGTCAGATTGCGAAGATAATTGTTGGAATAATGGAAGAAAATTATAGCAGATGATGTAAAAGATAAAAAGAAAGGAAGGAAGAATATGAAAAAAAGATTTTATGCAATTCTTGCGGCGTTTTTGGCGGTTACAGTAAATGTACATGCTGTTGAGTATTCTGTTATGAATGCAACAGGTGGAATAGTGATAAGCGGTAATACCGATCATATAGGAGATAATGTTAATGTAACAGTGTATGACAAAAGCAACAATCTTTTGTATGTTGACCAGATAAAGACGGCAGAAACAACTGACTTTGAATTTAGAGCTGCGGTAGAAGAACAAACGGGCTTAAAAATCAAGGTCGGTGGAAAAAGTTATTCTCCTACAGTAAAATATACAGAAGAAGATGAAGAAGATTTGGACATTTTGTATGTCAGCAATAACAATTTGACAACACAAGATGGATCAAGAACCAACCCATATTCTACTATAAGTGATGCATTTTTGAATGCAGAAGATGGTGATAAAATATTTGTAATGGACGAAATGGATTGGGACAGTTCAGTAAATGGTTCAAAAAAAGTTGTTTTTACAGGTTCAAAGCTTTGTTTTTCTGATAATACCGTGATTTTACCAGATATCACTTTTGAGAAAATTAAAATTGAAGTACCTGAAGGAGCAAGCATTTCAGCAAACGATTTAACTGTTGGGAAAAATGTGAAGTTTTCAAATCCAGTAAATATCAGTGCAAATACTGTGGATATTAGGAGCGGAGAATATAATAATATTACGGCAGAAAAAGTAATAATTTCTGAATATGCAGAAGTATCAAGCGTGACTGATTCGGCATTAGTTATTGTAAATAAAAATTCATCTATTTCAACAGATGTTTGTACAAATTGTAAGTATGTTTTGAAAGTAAACAACGGGGGAGATGCAAACATCAAGGACGGAAAGTTAATTATTACACCTGAAGACGAAAGAGTTGTAAGTATAGATTCAGGAGCTTATGCTAAAAATGCAACAGTAAGTCAACAAGGAGTTTATGATGTAAACTTTGATTATGACTTTAAATTGCACAGTGTAAATATATATACAGATGTTTCCGGCTATTCGGCAAAGGTAGAACTGAGTGCATATAACAGGAATAATGATTTGAAGAAAGCTGAACCGATGTTACTATGTGCATGGTATAATACAAATAATGCTCTTATTTCAGCAAAGACAGAAAGACTGGCAACAGGAGTTCAGGATTCTATTAGTTTAAGTTTGGGTAAAATTCTTGATGATGATTTTACCGTGAAATTCTTTATTTGGGATTCCTTTGGAGGAATGTCACCTTTGTGTGAGATTATGATAACCGGATATGAAGAAAAGAATGAATATGCTTATTATGTTGCGCCTAACGGAAGTGATACAAATGCTGGAACATTTGCAGAACCGTTTAAAACTATTCAGGCTGCTATAAGTGCTGCAAAGAATAAGTCTATGCCAACTACTATTTATCTAAAAGAAGGAACATATAATATCAGTTCTGGAATAGCACTTGATTCAAATTGTGAAAATATAACAATTAAATCTTATAATAATGAAAAAGCAGTGATAACCACGGCTTATGAGATAAAGGGTAGTGATTTTAATAAGATTACAGATACAATCACTGAATCTATTATTAATACTACGGCAAAGGAAAAAGTGCTTGTTGCAAATTTAGCAGAATTAGGAATAACTGAAATATCAGAAATTTGCGACTACAGTAATAATGCTCTTGAAAGTGTTGCACCGGTTCTTATGCAGGATGAAAAAAGAATGGAACTTGCAAAATATCCGGATACAGGATATTTAAAGATTGGAAATAGTGCTTCAGGGGGTAACGGAACTACAGCAATGAATTTCACTATAAGCGGTGGTCTTTCAATAGCACAAAACTGGTCTGGTGAAAATATTTACGCTGACGGATATATTGCTCAGGATTGGCGTGATTCGAGAGCTGAGGTGACATTATCTAATGTATCGTCTAACTGCGTGGTAACAGCCAAAGACAATACATTGCCGATTGTTCCTGTGTCAGGGAAGAGAGTTAGGTTCATAAACGTTCCTGAAGAAATTTCAGTGCCGGGAGAATGGTATCTGGATTATGATAATAATAAACTTTATGTTTATCCATATGATAATTTCAGCGATGACAGCACAATAACCCTAAATTCAAATAAATCAAATATTGCAGAATTATTTAAACTTAACGGATGTTCAAATATCACATTTGAGGGAATTGAATTTAAGAATATAGGTACAACCGCAATGAACCTGATTGGTGCAGATACAATAACTGTTAAAAACTGCCATTTTATAAATATAATGGGAGAATGTATTAAGTCTACTGAATCAAACAATATGATAATCAAGAACAATGAATTTGAATATCTCAGTGGCGGTGCTGTTACGTTGCATGGCGGTGATGGTGCAAAGTTGATCAAATCTAATAATTTGGTGACAAATAATGAGATTCATGATTTTTCTCTTGACAGAAGAACATATACTCCTGCTATTGAGATTAATGGTTGCGGAAATACTGTAAGTCATAATGAGATATATAATTCGCCTCATATGGCAATAGGTATTCATGGTATAGCATTCACTATTGAATACAATGACATTTATAATGTATGTAACGATACATCCGATTCAGGAGCAATTTACAGCGGACAGCGAGTACATTTGGTTGATAATAAGATAACTAATAATTATTTCCATGATATTAAAAATAAAATAGGTATGGGATATGCTGTAAATGCTGTATATTTTGATGATTTGTGGTCTTCTTGTGAAGTTAGCAAAAATATTTTCTATGATGTTGATCGAGGCTGTCTTGTTGGTGGAGGACGAAGCAATAACATTAACAATAATATATTTATTGATTCTGACGATTCAATCAAGATCGACTCAAGAGGAAATAGTATTAAATTTGAAGAACACAGAGCTTATGTGAACCTTTATTATTCACCGGCAGGAGAAAACAAGAGTGAAGTATGGTTGAGAGAATTCCCTGAAGTATGTAACATTTTGAATGATCAACCTGCTAAAGCTAAGTATAATTCAGTATATAATAATATATGTGTTTCAACATCAACACCAAACATTGAATTTACTCCAAGATATTATGCAAAGAAGATTGCTAATAATGTATCTGCATCAGAGTCAAAGATAAAAGGTGCATTTTATGACTATGATAATGGAAAGTTTGAAGTTGTAAATAAAAACACATTACAAGGAATTGTGTCTGATTTTGAAATTTTTGATTTCAATATGATTGGCATATTGAAATAAATTGAGTAATGTCGTGCGGTTTGCCTTGAAATGAGGCAAACCGTACAATTTTTTACATAATGAAATGTGAATAATTTGATAGTTAGAGAAAGAACAAAGAATTAAAATGAAAAACAAAAGAATACATATAAAATCATTTTTACTAATAATACTAGGGACAGCAATTACGGGATTCTCTATAAGTACGCTGTTAACACCAAATAAAATTGTAGGTGGAGGAGTGTCAGGTATATCTACTATACTGTATCATGTTTTTGCTGTACCGCCAGGAATAAGTTTTGCTTTGATAAACATTGTTTTACTTTTGTTAGGTATTAATCTTTTGGGTATGAGTTTTATTGTAAAAACTCTTGTAGGAGCAGGGTTAACATCAATGTTCGTACAAATATTTTTATATATGCCTCCGCTTACAGATAATAGTTTGCTTGCAACTGTTTTTGGGGGATTTCTTTATGGCTTTGGTATAGGAGTTACATTTGTTTCAGGAGCATCAACTGGTGGAACAGATATTTTAGGAAGAATCATGCAACACATATTCCCGCATTTAAAAATAGGAAGACTGTTGCTGATAATTGACAGTGCAGTAATTGTAACATCATTACTTGTATTTAAAAATATGGAACTAACTTTGTTTGGTATAATGTCTTCATTTATATCTACTTATTCAATTGACTGGCTTATAAAAAGGTTAAATATATCAAGAATTGCATTTGTGATATCTGATAAAGGGAAAGAAATATCACAACTTTTAATTTCTACATCTAAGAGGGGTGTTACTATGGTGAATGCAGTAGGTGCATATAGCGATGATGATAAAAAAATGTTGTTTTGTGCATTAAAGGAAAATGAGATACCAGAATTTCAGAGAAAAATTTTATCGCGTGATGAAAATGCATTCATAGTATATGCCGAATCGCAACAAATTACAGGAAATGGTTTTTTTGTCTACAGATAAAGATAATATACGAAGACGAAATGTTATAGAAAGGGTTGAAGAAAATGAACTATCCGCAAATTTTAACCTCCTTGAGTGGAAATAAAATTACTACAAAAGAAGCTTGGGAAAAGCATAGGAGAGATGAAATATTTTATCTTTTTGAAAATTATGTTTATGGTGTTCCACCTATTGATAAACCTGAAAACATAAAGCATTCGGTGAAAGAAATAGAACGAGAACAAAATATATTACAAAAAAAGGTGACAATTTCGTTTGATGATGTAGAGTTTGAAGCGGATGTTTTTGTCCCTCAAAACAATAATAAATCATTGCCAGCATTTTTTTTGCTAATACATCAGGCCTATGAAGCAAAGTATAATATCAATAGAGAACTTGATTTTGAAATTATTCAAATAACAGATATCATAAAAAGAGGTTACGCTGTTGTAATTATGAAGACAAGCGGTATATGTCCTGATTTGTTTCAAAATAAATTGAATTCTGAAAAACTTTATTGTGATGGGATTTTTACGAAAATAAACTATTATCATCGTTCTAATTCGTGGTCAATAATTGGCGCATGGGCATGGGGTGCAAGTCGCATTATGGATTATCTTGAAACAGATAAGGATATAGATAGCAATAAAGTTATAATAACTGGGCACTCTAGGTGCGGTAAGACGGCTCTTTGGATTGCAGCATCAGATAAACGTTTTGCGATGGCTGTCTCAAACAATTCTGGATGCACGGGAGCTGCCTTTACCAGAGGTAAAACAGGTGAGCATGTAAAGGATATAAATGATGTTACACATTGGTTATGCGAAAACTATACAAAATATAATGATGATGAAGACATGCTTCCAGTTGATCAGCACATGCTTTTAGCACTTATTGCACCGCGTCCACTTTATATATCAAGTTCATCAGGTGATGATTGGTCAGATCCAAACGCAGAACTACTTTCATGCAGACTTGCAGGTGAAGC
>JAEIGA010019071.1_pt1 | contig 10459 bp, 8 predicted proteins | sample 9270691 | NCBI WGS metagenome assembly JAEIGA01 (sample SAMN17057246, study PRJNA624740) | gut metagenome | biome: biome; isolation source: fecal sample | host: Bos grunniens | place: China: Xizang | collected 2019
ACGCGACGTCCGTTAGGAGTCGACATGCGCTCGCGGAAACCGTGCTTGTTGCGGCGCTTGCGCTCTGATGGTTGGAATGTTCTTTTCATATCTAGATATTTTTATATTTTTCCTTCTACAATTTGGGAGTGCAAAGGTAGTGTTTTTGAATTTATTTGCAAAATATTTTACAAAGATTTCTCGACTTCGCTCGAAATGACAGTAAAACTCTCTCGAAATGACAGGTTATTTATATCGGAAAGATGCTACTTTTCAATGAAAATTACCTGTTTAGTCTCGAAGAATGGGTCATCAGTCCAGCTGCTGATAGGCCAGATGTGGACTGAACCCTTGCGCATCTTGTATTTTGCCATTGCTGTCGAGATCTCTTCTGCGAGATCTCCACCCTTAAGGTAGAGGATTCCGCTGTCATATTTGCCCTTTACCCACGGCATGAAGTTCTCAAGGGAGGTCACGGCGCGTGAAACGATGTAGTCGAAGGTCTCCGGAAGAGATTCTGCTCGTGCGTTCACGGTCTTTACGTTATTCAGTTTCAGGCCCTTGGATACTTCTGTGGCAACGATGATCTTCTTTCCGATAGAGTCGCATAGAGTAAACTGTGCGTGCGGGAAGATTACGGCAAGAGGAATGCCCGGGAATCCGCCGCCAGTCCCGAGGTCAAGGATCTTGAGAGGTTCTGCAACGCTGTACGGACCGTCGCCTCTCATGCGGTCATATACATCCGGCATCTGGGTCTTGAGGTATGCCGCTATGCCGAGAGAGTGCAGTACATGGTGTCTGTACAGTTCGTCGATATCTTTACGTGATACGACGTTGATCTTTGAGTTCCAGTCTCTGTAGAGCTCGTCCATGAGGCGGAACTGCTCCATCTGTTCCGCGGTCACTTCCGGGAACTTTTCCTTGATTATGTTCTTGAATTCTTCGAATGTCATAATTTATAATAACTCGTCTGAATAGTCCATCATTTTCAGGAGCATGGCCTTTGCTCTCCTGATTTTAGTCTTTACCGTGTTGAGGGGGATTTCAAGTGCGTCGGCTATTTCCTTGTAACCGAAGTTGTCGATGAGGTTCATCTTGGCCACAATCCTGTAGTCGTCCTTCAACTTTTCTATGTTTGTGAGCCACTTGTCGTACTCCTGCTGCTGGATGATGTCCTCTTCCGGGTTGTGCATTACTGCAGGGAGCTCCTTCAGTTCCGCAATCTCCTCGTGTATCGACATCACAGGCATCTTTGTCATCTCCCTGTGCTGCTTGCTGAGGTAGTCGAAGGCGGTGTTGCGTGCGATTCTATATATCCAGGTAGAGAACTTGTACTCAGGGTTATAGGCCTCAAGCTGGCTGAAGGCCTTCTGGAAGCTCTCCAGACAGATGTCCTCGACGTCTTCCTTCTGGGTAACGTAGCGGGAAATGTGGTTCTTCACGCCGGCGCTGTATCTGGTGTACAGGACGATGAATGCAGCCTGGTTCTGTTCCATAGCCAAGTGAACCAGGTCAATGTCAGTCAGATCAGTGAGCTTCGAGCCAGTTGTGTCCATGGTTGCATTCTACGGTTAAAGGTATTGATAATTCTATCACGTTTTCCATCTCCTCTCTTACGATGGCCTCCAGTCTTTCCACTTCGTCCGGTATGGTGTCGAACACGAGTTCGTCGTGAATCTGGAGGATCATCCTGCTCTGCAGTCCTTCCTGCCTTATCCTTCTGTCGGTCTTTATCATCGCGAGCTTGATGATGTCGGCCGAGGTGCCCTGGATAGGGGCGTTGATGGCGTTTCTTTCTGCAAGCGCACGGACGGTTGCGTTCCTGGAGTTTATGTCAGGAAGGTATCTTTTTCGTCCGAAGATGGTTTCGACATATCCGTTCTCGCGAGCAGCTGTAAGGGTGTCTTCTATATACGAAGAAATCGCCGGGAAGTTTGCAAAATAGTCTTCGATGATCTTTTTGGCATCTCCTCTGCCTATCTTGAGCCTCTGCGAGAGCCCGAAGGACGAGATTCCATACATGATACCGAAGTTGGCGGTCTTGGCGATCCTTCGCTGGTCTGATGTCACTTCTTCCAGAGGTATGCCGAATATCTTTGAGGCTGTTATAGCATGCACATCCTGTCCTGCACGGAACGCTTCGATAAGGTGTTTGTCGCAGCTCAGATGGGCCATGATTCTCAGCTCGATCTGTGAATAGTCAGCGGATACTATGAGTCCGTCAGGACGGCTCGGAACGAATGCCTTTCGGATCTCCTTGCCTCTTTCTGTCCTGATAGGGATGTTCTGGAGGTTAGGTTTCGATGAACTCAATCGGCCGGTTGCGGTCAGCGCCTGGTTGAAGGTCGTATGAATCTTGCCGGTTGCTGGAGAAACGTAGCCGGGGAACGGTTCTATATAAGTGGAGAGAAGTTTCTTGACTCCTCGGAACTCGAGTATTTCGTCGATTATCGGGTGCTTGTCTGCAAGCGCGCTTAGGGTCTCCTCGTCAGTAGGGTAGGTGTATCTTACTCCTGTCTTCGGCTTCTTCTTCGGGTCCAGGTTGAGTTTTTCGAAAAGCAGTATTCCAATTTGTTTTGGGGACATTATGTTGAGTGTCGGGTCCTGAGCCATCTCTCTGATGCGGTCCTGGACCTGGTTCATCTCTACATTCAGGGCTGCGGAGTATTTCCTCAGCTGCGCGAGGTCTATCCTCACTCCCTCTATCTCCATATCCGACAGAACCTTCATCAGAGGCTCCTCCATGTCCATATATAGAGTCTGGACTCCGTTCGCCTCCATATCTTTCCACACGGCCTCTCCCAGTAGGAAGATGACAGCGGCTTCCTTTGCCTTGTTTGGCTTGGTCTCCTCTTCTGGTATCTCGTCGAAAAGAGAGAGAGTCTCGACTGTTTCCGACGCGCTTGCGCTTTCCTCGAGATTGACATCCAGATAAGTCTTTGCGAGAATCTCCGCCTTGTGGCTCTTTTCCGGATTGATAAGGTAGTGCATCAGCTCTATGTCCATCAGAGTACCTTCCAGACTCACTCCTGCGTGCGCAAGAAGGTTTCTCTGGAGCTTGAGATCGTATCCGTATTTGGTAATCTGCGGATCTGAAATGATTTCTGCAAAGTCCGCTGCCTGTCCTTCGGCGGTCATTGTGCCGGCCGCTACTGTCATGCGGGCAATCTCGCTGAAAATGCTGTCGGTCTTGCCTTCGGTTATGATGGCGCATTTGCCAAGCTTCTTCGCTTCCTTTGCGACTTGTCCCGGCGCAACTTCGTTAAACTCTACCTGTTTTGATTCTTTAGGTGCAGACGGCTGAATGGTGCCCAGGTGTTTTCTCAATGATCCGAACTCGTATTTCTCGAACAGATCGGCGGCCTCCGGCGAATATGTGCCTGTCAACTCCATGTCCTTGCTGTCGACCTCCAGTGCTATGTCGGTCTTTATGGTCACGAGCTCATGGCTAAGCTCAATATGACCCTGCGAACCGATGAATGCCTCCCTCTGCTTTGGAGTCAGCTCGTCAATATGTCTGTAGATTTCCTCTACTGTGCCGTACTTGGATATGAGCTTGCCTGCACCTACTTCGCCGACTCCCTTGACTCCAGGGACATTGTCGGAAGAGTCGCCGCATATGGTCAGGATCTCTATGACCTGCTCAGGTCTGCTGATGTTGTATTTTTCGCAGACCTTCTGAACGTCAATGATTTCTTTGTCCGAGCCGGATTTGCCTGGCTTGAACTGGAGGATGTTCTTTGAGATGAGCTGGCCGTAGTCCTTGTCCGGAGTTACCATGTATACGGTGAATCCTTCCTTTTCAGCCCTCTTGGCCATCGAGCCTATCACGTCGTCCGCCTCGAATCCCTTGACCATCAGGACGGGGAAGTCCATCGCCTTGCACAGCTCGCAGAGCGGCTCGAGCGAATCAATGATCAACTGGGGAGTCTCGCTTCGTGTTCCCTTATATTCAGGGTACATTTCATGTCTGAATGTGCCTCCCGGAGGGTCGAATGCAATCGCCAGGTGGGTAGGCTTCTCCTTCTCTATGAGTTCGAGTATGTATTTGGTGAATCCGAAAAGAACAGACATGTCCGCACCTTTCGAGTTGATCATCGGATGTCGCAGGAATGCGTAGTACATCTTGAAGATCAGTGCGTGTCCGTCTATCAGGAATAGCTTTTTGTCCATATCTTTGATGTTCGTCAAATGAACCCCAAAGATATAAAAGTTTCATGAAAAGGAAATTAAATTTAGTTTCCTTTTCTAAATTACTTTCCTTTTCTAAATTACTTTCCTTTTCTAAAAATACTTGCTACAGAATTTTCCGCATCGACGGATTCCGAGATTCTGAATATTCCATCAGCTCCCAGGGCAATGACCCTGTTGCATGCCTTCAGCCCCTCATGCAGATCGTGTGTGGAGAATATGACGGCGGGGGAGTCTTTCTCTTTACATATACCTCTAAGTGCTTGAAGCACAGATGTCTTATTTTCTGCGTCAAGGAATGCTGTAGGCTCGTCCAGGAGTATGACTTCGGCGTGCTGGACCAGCGATGCTGCAATGCATGACTTCTGGAACTCGCCGTCGCTGAGGGTGCTGATGTCCCTGTCTTTAAGATGGGCTATACCCAGCTTCTCAAGGGCATTTTCCAAAGTGTTTCCGTCATGCTCGGACAGCTTACCTGCCATGTCCGTCTGTTTGAAGCAGCTTACCTTAATAAAATCCTTGACAGAGAATCCCTTCACCTTCGGTATCCGTGACGGGATCATGGTGATTCTGCTTTCTGTGCCCTGGAGATCGGCTATCGCCTTCAGCAGCGTTGTCTTGCCGCTGCCGTTAGCACCGCAAAGCATTATGCAGTCGCCCTCATGGATGTCGAATGCTATGTTTTCATACAACACCTTCTTTCCATGACCAATCTTCATTTCTTCGATATGTATCAGTATCCTTCTCATAGCTCCGGTCTTTTCAACATTATATATAATATGACAGGGATGCCGAGCAGTGCCATGGTGCTTGCAACCGGCATAGGTGAAGGTGTCATTCGTGAAATCAGATCCGCACATACTCCTATCAGGCCGCCTGTCAGAAGTGATGCAGGGAGGACGAACTTGTGTGACGAGGTGCCCAGCAGCGCCTTGGCGATGTGGGGGCCGATGATGCCTACAAAGCCGAGCGGACCGCAGAATGCGGTAACAGCTCCGGTCATGAGGCTGCAGCTCAGCAGAGCAGACAGGCGTATCTTAGGAGGGGTTCCTCCTGAGAGCTCCGCGAATTCATCTCCGAAGAGAATGAGGTCCAGTCCTTTATGGTTGAATAACGCTATGATCAATCCTGCGGCGAGCGTGACAGCGATGATTGCAGTTTCAGTCCATGTGGTGTTTGTGAAGCTGCCCGCAGACCAGCTGTAGAATATCTTGAGACTTTCAGCGTCTGAGCAGAACTGGAGTATAGAGACTATAGCGGTGATGATGAATCCGAGCATTACTCCGAAAATGAGGAGTATCGATGCGTTTCGGAATCTTCCGGACGCATATAGTATTATGGCTGCTGCACCTGCGGCTCCGATAGATGCTGATAATGCTATTGGTGCTCCGCCAAGTGACGCCCCTGCATACATTGTCGTCAGTGCTGCTCCCAGAGCTGCACCGCTGCTGATGCCCATGATATGCGGGTCAGCGAGAGGGTTTCGGAATATGCTTTGCATCTGTGAGCCGGAAAGTGCCATGGCGGCACCGGCAAGCAGGGCGGTAGCCATGCGCGGCAGGCGCAGGTGCCTCATTACCTCCGCATCAGCAATGCCGCCCCATGCTAGGTCCGCGAGGCAGGCAAGAATCAGCAGTGCTGTGCTGATAGTCAGGAAGAGGATATGTCGGTGCTTAATCATGCCGCAAATTTAAGAATATTTGTCAATTTATAATTTATAATTAGAAAAATTCCAAATTGTTTTGGATTTTTGAAAAATAAGTATCATATTTGCAATGAGCTAAACTTAAAAATCAATTAGATATGAAAAAGATTGTTTTAACATTAGTAGCATTCGCTGCATTTGCACTTGTTCTTTCTGCTGACGACAGACCGGTATCTTATAATAAGCTTCCTTCTTCGGCGAAGGAGTATATCCAGACAAACTTTCCAGGGGAGAGTGCTTCTGTAGTTCTCAAAGATGATGATCTGATTTTCCCTGACTATACTGTCGTTCTGACTAATGGTATCAAGCTTGAGTTTGAGCACTCCGGTGTGGTTACGCATATATCGTCCGTGAATGGAGTTCCTGCAGAGCTTATTCCTGAGCAGATCAGGGATTATGTGAAGACTCATTATCCTGATGCCGGATATCTTGAATTTGAAATAGGAAGGTATACATACGAGGTCAAGCTAACCAACCGTATGGAACTGAAGTTCAGTAGCAGTTTCCATGTAATAGAGTTGGATGACTAATGTCGCTTGTTTGAATTGTGTGTGATGGGCTGGTCTTGATGGGCCAGCCTTTTAATTTATTACGGTCCTACCCGGACCGGTCGTCATATTGTAACCAATATGACTCTTTTTTATTATATTTGCAGATTATAACAAAATAATCATAACATGGCACAGAAACCATCCATTCCAAAGGGAACCAGAGACTTTGGACCTGCAGAAATGGCAGGAAGAAACTATATATTCGACACCATCCGCTCGGTGTTCAAGACTTACGGATACGCTCCTATCGAGACACCGTCTATGGAGAACCTGAGCACGCTTCTCGGAAAGTATGGCGAGGAGGGAGACAAGCTCCTTTTCAGAATCCTCAATTCAGGAGATTATACGAAAGAATACCGTACTGTTGCGGTTGATGAGTTATTTGAAACTGTAGAGCGTTTGGATGAAAATTGTATTCAAATTAGACATAGAAAGATACTTATAGAGCGTTTCATTGGATACCAACCAAAGGAAAATCAAAAACTATTGGATGAAATTAGAAGTGAAGTATTAGAAGAACTACTAAATGAGGGAGTTCTTAGGAAAAATGTCTATAATAATGACGTTAAGTATGAGTGTAGTCTAGATGAAGAATCTCTAAGGAGGATAATCCAAGAAAAAGTAAGGAAAAAAAAGAATTCCCTTTTGAAGGACATGGCAAGGTCGGCTGTAGGTATCGAGAAAGGTCTCCGATATGACCTTACTGTGCCTTTCGCCCGTTTCGTGGTTCAGCACCAGAACGAGATCACATTCCCTTTCAAGAGATTCCAGATCCAGCCGGTTTGGCGTGCTGACCGTCCGCAGAAGGGACGTTACAGAGAGTTCTATCAGTGTGACGTAGATGTGATAGGTTCTACATCGCAGCTCAATGAACTTGAGCTTGTGCAGATCGTTGACCGCGTCTTCACTCTCTTTGATGTGAATGTATGCGTGAAGATCAACAACCGCAAGGTGCTCACAGGTATGGCTGAGATCTGTGGCTTTCCTGATAAGGTGGTTGACATTACAGTTGCAATCGATAAGATAGACAAGATCGGCCTTGAGGCAGTTGAGGCTGAGATGCTCGAGAAGGGACTTACAGCTGAGGCAGTAGAGGTTATCCGTCCTGTATTGACTCTCTCTGGAACTACTGCAGAGAAGATCGCCGTAATGCGCGACCTCATGAACGGAAAGTCTGCTTCCGGTATCGTTTCAGAGACTGGTCTCAAGGGTCTTGATGAACTCGAGGAACTCTTCGGATTCATCGATGCGGCCGGCATCCGCCACGAGGTGGAGATTGACCTCTCTCTCGCACGTGGACTTAACTACTATACAGGTGCTATCTTCGAGGTGAAGGCGAAGGACTTCGCAATCGGAAGCATCTGCGGCGGTGGCCGTTACGATAATCTCACAGGAATCTTCGGCCTTCCAAATATGTCCGGAGTCGGCATCTCATTCGGTGCAGACCGTATCTACGACGTGCTCAAGGGTCTTGACAAGTTCCCGTCAGAGGTTACTTCTACAACAAAGCTCCTCTTCGCAAACATGGGAACAGACGAGCTGAAGTACCTGATTCCTGTAGTCAAGTCACTCCGCGAGGCAGGCGTGGCATGCGAGATCTATCCGGAGCAGTCAAAGCTCAAGAAGCAGTTCGACTATGCTGACAAGAAGGCTATCCCTTTCCTGTCTATCGTAGGAGGAAATGAGGCTGCAGAGGGAGTAATCAACATCAAGAACCTCTCTTCAGGCGAGCAGAAGTCCTTTGCGAAGGATGATGTTGAGGGCATGATGGCATTCATGGCGTAATACATAATACTATGAAGAAGTTTTTTCTGACTGCGGCTTTGGCCGTTTGCGTTTCGGGCGTCGTTTCTGCGCAGGAACCGGCTGCTTCGCATGATGGTGGCATTTCTCCGGAAATGCTTGCGCAGATCAGCGCGACCTATGAGGATAACGGTTATGACAGGGCGATCAGCAATGCTCTTGCCGGCACATCTATTTCAGTACTGGCTCTCAATGCCGACAATGCGGCAATGATAGATACCCATTTTTCAGACAGGGTAAAGACAAAGGGCATCACTGACCAGAAGTCTTCCGGCAGATGCTGGCTTTTTACAGGCCTCAATGTCTTGAGGGCCAAGATGATCGATAAGTATGACCTTCCGGGTATGGAGTTCTCGCAGAACTACCTCTTCTTCTATGACCAGCTTGAGAAGGCTAATCTCTTCCTTCAGGGCGTTATCGATACAAGAAAGCTTCCTTTCGAGGACAGGCAGGTAGATTGGCTTTTCAGCAACCCTCTCAGTGACGGAGGTCAGTTTACAGGTGTGTCTAACCTGATTACAAAGTACGGTCTCGTGCCAGCAGAGGCAATGCCTGAGACATACCAGGCAAACAATACTTCTCAGATGGCCAATCTTTTGAAACTCAAGCTCCGTGAGTTCGGCCTTGAGCTCAGAGCGGCATGCAAGGCTCGTCCTGCTGAACTTCAGGAGATGAAGGTCCGTCAGCTTTCCGAGATCTATCGTATCCTTGCTCTCTGTCTTGGTGAGCCTGTCAAGGAATTCGAGTGGACCAGATGCGACCGTGATAATAATATAGTAAGCCGTGCTACATACACTCCGATGGGCTTCTATCAGGAGTTCATCGGCGAGGATCTTGAGAATAACTATGTCATGATCATGAACGACCCTACCCGTGAGTACGGCAAAGTTTATGAGATTGACTATGACAGACACGTATACGACGGCCATAACTGGCTTTACATCAATCTTCCTGTAGAGCGCATCAAGGAGATGGCCATCGCATCTATCAAAGATAACGTTGCCATGTATTTCTCGTGTGACGTGGGCAAATTCTATAACAGCAAGAAGGGTACTCTTGACATCGCCAACTTCGACTATGCTTCTCTTATGGGTGTGACTTTTGGAATGGACAAGAAGCAGAGGGTGCAGACCCATGCCAGTGGATCGTCGCATGCCATGACCCTGATCGCAGTAGACATCGTTGATGGAGAGCCTGTGAAGTGGATGGTTGAGAACAGCTGGGGACCGGCTTCCGGATATAAGGGATGCCTTATCATGACTGATGAGTGGTTCGACGAGTACATGTTCCGCCTTGTGGTTGAGAAGAAGTATGTGCCAGAGGATATCCTTAAGATGCTTGATCAGGAGCCAATCATGCTTCCTGCATGGGACCCTATGTTCATGATGGAGGAGTAAACTTATTGAGCAAATTACAGAAAAATATATTTTTTGTAAATAAAATTTGCAGTTTCAAAAAATGTCCGTATATTTGCAGTCCAATATCGCGGGATAGAGCAGTCGGTAGCTCGTCGGGCTCATAACCCGAAGGTCGTGCGGTTCGAATCCCACTCCCGCTACCAACAGAGCAAAAGTCGAAAGATTTTTGCTCTTTTTTTATACTGACCAATATTTACGACACCGATCACTAACTGTGATTTAACTATGAAGAGACTTATAACAGTTTTCTGTTTTGCTCTGTTGTCTTTGCAGATGATGACAGCTTCAGCAGCTAATCCTGATAGAGTTCAGGAGAACTACCTTAATTCCATAAAGATTACCTTCCTGTCATGGACAAGTGGAAGCACGAAGGTGTCATACGAGAGAGCACTTCCTGATTGGCATCAGAGTGCAGAGTTGTGCGCCAGCCTGATCAGTGCCGGCTATGATAAGTACGATAATGATCCTATGGGATTCACATTTAGGTATGGCCACAAGTTCTTCATCAACCAGGGTGATGTCGCATTGAAAGGATTCTATCTCCGTCCGGAGTTCATATACTCTCATTACAACTATACATGTACCAACACGGGGCTGCATAGCTGCAAGGCCTCAGGCGCTCGTGAGAAGGCGGCTATGGGAGCCCTCCTCGGCACATTCGGATATCAGTACCTCTATAAAAGATTCCTGGCAGACTTCTGGGTGGGAGCAGGTTATGCCTATGGAAATCCCGCCGACACAGGCTATCACCACGGCTTCCAGCTCTGGGACTACTTCGGAACCTCCCACGACAACATCGCCCTGAGCTTCAG
>JAEIGA010019072.1_pt1 | contig 10459 bp, 3 predicted proteins | sample 9270691 | NCBI WGS metagenome assembly JAEIGA01 (sample SAMN17057246, study PRJNA624740) | gut metagenome | biome: biome; isolation source: fecal sample | host: Bos grunniens | place: China: Xizang | collected 2019
CAAGAGTGGCAGAACTTGAGGCAGAGTATGACCGCCTGCTTGAGCAGCAGGAGATGGTGGACAGGCGACAGAAGTATGCGCTGGGCAAGATGAGCGAAGATAGTCAGGCTGTAGCCAGAGGCCAGCTGCGTGCAGACTTCCTGCTTGAACAGGACGAGCGCATACAGCAGCAGGGCAAGGCAGAGTTCATTGAGAACTACACCAAGGGCAACACCATGGGCGGCGTGTGGGATGCACTGCGCTCAGACCGCAGTGACTTCATGCCCACCAATGACTGGAGTCAGGAGCAGCTGATGAAGTATCAGACCCTGCTGGGCTACGGCTATGAGGACAGGGCGAGAGAGTACGCAGCAACTACCAACAAGAGCATCAACGATGCCAAGATGGAAGAAGCTATAGCACCCAAGTATGAGTGGGGCTATGGTGCAGACGCAACAGGTGTAGGCAGAGCACTGAGAACGGTGGCAGGCACGGCGGCAACAGTAGCCACTGCACCCGAGAGACTGGCATCATATTTGAACAAGGTACAGGATGTATATACCACCGGCGTGTACACCGGCGAGGACAGGGCACAGCTGCATGATTATGCTGAAGCCATTGCCAGCGGCAGGGCACAGGCCATGAACGACAGGCACGGCACCATTGACGGCAAGGGCTGGGGTGATGTGTATCAGGCAATTAACTCAGTAGCTCAGTCTATGGTGTACGGCAACGCACTGGGCAAGGCAGGTACTCTGGCTATCTTCTTCGGACAGGCAGCAGACAGCGGCTTTGATGATGCCATAGCAAGAGGCGCAACTGGTGAACAGGCAGCGCTGTCCGGTCTGTTGTCCGGTGCAGCGGAAGTCATAGCAGAGAAGATACCGCTGGACAATCTGCTTGCAACAGACAAGGCAGCAGCAAGGGGACTGGCAAAGAGCATACTGAAGCAGTCCGGCCTTGAGGGCGCAGAGGAAGGCATCACCAGTCTTATGAACACCTTCGCAGACAAACTGGTGATGGGCGCCAAGAGCGCACTTGACCAGCAGACAAAGCAACTGATGGCAGAGGGCATGAGCTACGAGGATGCCCGAAGCAAGACCATGAGAGACTACGCCAACAGCGTGGCATGGGATGTGGTCATCGGTGCAGTGAGCGGCGCAGCAGGTGCTGGCCTTCAGTATGGCAGAGATGCTGTGTCCGCATACGATGGCAGGTATGGTGCAGATGCACAGACCATAGTCAACGAGGCCAAGCAGATAAAGGATAAGAGCGGCACACTGCGCAAGGCCGAGGCCAAGGTGAGCAAGGGCAAGGCTATCAGCAATGCAACAGCCAAGAAGCTTGTAACCACTGTGAACCGCAGCAGAGTTGTGGATGCGGTGGAGAAGCAGATCAATGCCCGGGGCACTGAGTTGCCGGAGAAGACTGCGCGTTCCCTTGCCAATGCTGTGGTAGCCAAGAGCAGAAGCGAGAGACTGACCGACAACCAGCGGAAGCTGATAGAGAAGAACACCGAGCTTGTGACCGAGATTGAGAAGGACATGAGCGACAGCAAGCCCGCTGACTGGGTGAAGGCCATCGGTGTGCGCGGTGCAGAGACAGCAGTGTATGGTGACCGCAATGTTATCAACGCGCGGCAGCAGCGAGAAGAAACCCTGCTTAACAGCGGTGAGTACAGCGAGGCCAAGACGGCGAACATCGAGGATGGACAGGATGTGCAGGAGTACAGCGAGGACTTCGATGTGGTAGCCGAGGTATTCGGTGACAGCAATAACTTCCAGAGCTTTGATGAGGTGTGGAACACCATCAAGGCTGACACCATACTGACTGAGGCGCAGGCCAGAACTGCATGGGAGACCGGCAAGGCAAGGCTTGCAAAGACGGACATGACACCCAAGCTCACCCGCAGAGGCACAGGCAAGCTGAGCTTTGAAGCAGTGAGCGATGGCGGCGTGCAGTATGAAGCACCCAGTGCAGAGGAGACAGAGACCTTCAAGCGCTCTGCCAGATACCAGTACCTCGAGGCACTGGCAAAGAAGATAGGTGTGGACATCGTCTTCTTCAAAGGCGGTGCTGAAGGTATCAACGGCAAGTATCTCAACGGCACTGTGTATCTGGCAATAGATGCATCTCCCACCAAGTACGACACAGTGGATGGCTACGTAATGCTGACCGCTGCACATGAGCTGACCCACTACATCCGCGAGGCATCCCCGGCAAGGTATGCAGAGCTAAAGGACTTTGTGACCAAGCACCTGATAGAGCAGGGCAAGCTGGAGAATGGCAAGACCCTCACTGCCCTGATCGCTGCAAAGCGCAGAGCCTACGCTGATGCAGGTGTGGAGCTGACAGTAGATGCAGCAGTGGAGGAAGTCATCGCTGATGCATGTGAGCTGATGCTCAAAGACAACACCCTTGTGGCGCAGCTGCGTGATGAGCATGACACCCTGTATGGCACTGTGAAGGATTGGCTGAAGCGCTTCATGCGTACAGTACGCAAGGCATTCACCGGGCTTGACGGCGCATACCATGCAGAAGCCAAGGGCATGATGGACAGTTTCGATGAACTTCAACGCATCTGGAACCTGGGGCTGACTGATGCAAGGCAGACAGAGGCGACAGAAGACGGACAGACCAGTGAGAAGTTAGCTATCAAGGACGGCAAGAAAACCTTCGCCAAGAATCAGAACGCCAACGGAGTATTTATCCACAAGGAACTGATAGACCTTGAGGAAACAAACAGCGAGTTCTGGACTGGCAGGCGCATCCGTGCTATATTTAGTATGGATGATACAGAGTTCTCTCAGTTCCATCAGGAGATAGAACGGCTGACCAAGGGCATGCCCTATGAGGGCGAGGGATATGTTGAACCTATAAATGAATTTATAACTGTGCAGGATGCAAAGGGGAAAATATATCAGTATGATGTAGACCTTGATGCGTATATGCACGGCGAGATACTTTGCAAGATAGATGTAGAAAAGAAAAGAAAGCGACTTGCAACAAGGGGAAAGGAGCAGGCTAATGAACGCAATGCTGGAACTCAAGACTACACTGGAAGCACATGGGCTGGAAAGCCAGACAGTGGAAGGAATACTGATGCCGCTGGAAGAAGACGAGGATATGCTGAGTCTGGCAGCGTGGCTGAAAGAGCACCCGGAGGCAGAGAGGCGGGATATTCTTCGAGAGAGTCACAAACTTCTCAGGGCAAGAATGCAGTAAGCGGAAAACTTTCTCTCAAGGACAGCGAGGGCAACACACTTACCCCAGCGCAGCAGGAATACTTCAAGGACTCCAAGGTTAGAGATGCAGATGGCAAGCTGCTTGTGATGTATCATCAGACTGCGAATGATTTTACTGTATTTGAACCAAGAAGAAATGGCGCCGGCTCCAGTGACACAGAAACCCCGTATGGTATTTTTCTTAAATCTTCCCCAGACGATATTGGCCTTAAAGGTAAGAAGCAGATGATGTTGTATGCCAATATCACCAACCCACTTGTGGCTTCTAATCGCGGAGAACTACGCGAAAAGCTGTTTGAACTTTCTGGAGAATATAGGAAACTATACGAAGAATCAGAACGCGTAGACGAAGAATATCACCAAAAGTATTTGCGGTTGGATGAAAAAACAAAAGCAGCTGTGAGGAAGTGGCGACAGAATAACCCAGAAGGCACAAGGCGAGAAGCGTTTGAAAGCCCAGAAGTCAAAAGACTCCGGGAGATGACGAGAAAGCTTCTTGACGAGGAGTGGCCCACTGCCAACAGAGATATTGAATCCAAAGCTAAAGAAGCTATTAACTTGGCGCTTGAAAGCAATGGATACGATGGCGTTATTCTTCAAAATGACGTAGGAAGCTTTGGCAGAACTACAGATGCATACATTGCGCTTCATCCTGAACAGGTAAAGAATGTAGACAACGCCAAGCCCACCGGTAATCCCGACATCCGCTACTCCATCAAGGACGAGGCACAGTCTGACCGCATGCTGCTTGCCAACACGCTGATGACCGCAGCGCAGAACGATGGTGAGCGCAGGAGGCTGAACAACTACAAGGCACAGATAGATGTGTTTGAGGATATCCAGCAGCAGCTGGCAGATGCAGAGGATGAACTGAGCAGAGCATACCGCACCGGGGACAAGCAGACTATAGCCAAGGCCCAGCGCGAGCGCAACGCACTGACTGAGAAACTCATCCGCGCTGACAAGAAGCTGCTTGAACTTCAGGCCACCAAGCCGCTGAAGGAACTGATGGCGCGAGTGAAGCAGGATACCAGGCGGCACACCCAGCGGCAGCAGAAAGAGCGCAGAGGAAAGAAAGAACTGCGCGACAAGATAAAGAGACTGCACAGCCAGATGAGCACCCAGCTGCTCAAGCCCAAGGAGAACAGGTATGTACCCAAGCCGCTGCTGAAGACAGTGGCTGAGATACTTGAGCTTGTGAACCTTGACTCAGGCAGAAGTGAGAACCTGAAAGCAAAACTGTCAGATCTGAGCGGACAGTACAAGGCAATAGCCGACAGCAACGAGTACGGCTACGCCTTTGACTCCACGGTGGCTGACATGATAGCACAGCTCCAGAAGGCAGTGAGCGAGATGGACGATGACTCCATCTACAGCATGACCCAGAACGAGTTGCGCATGGTGTACGACACGATGAAAGCTATCAACCACACTGTCAGAGAATCGGTAAAGCTTATCGGTGTTGAAGAAAACCGGAACATCTTTGAACTGGCAAAGACCATGATGAGCGAGACCGGGAAAGCAAACCCTGTAGCCAGTAAGCTTGCCAATAAGTACATCAATGCAACACTGAGACCTGATGTGTTCTTCAAGAGAATGGGTGGCTATGTGAAGAACAGTGTGTGGCAGTTCATGGGCGACATGCTTAACGATGCACAGCGCAAGCAGACCCAGCTCCAGATGGAGGGCGCTGCTATCTTTGAGGAACTGATGCGGGACACCGATGCGTTCGATAAGATGACTGACCCCAAGAATCTCATCGACATCGGCCTTGAGGATGAGAGCGGGAACCCTGTGCTTGTGACCATGGACATCGCACTGAAGATATACATGGACACTATGGCAGAGGACAATGCACGGCACTTCATGTCCGGCGGCTACACCGTCCCCAACATGCGCGAGTATTACAAGGGTAAGGTGTCCGATGCATTCAGCAGAGGCAGCATTACCATCCACGGCTTTGGCCCATTGCTTGCTGACCTTGACCATCAGCTGCGCAGCGCAGAGACCGAGGAAGAGCAGGCCGAGATTCAGCAGAAGATAGAGCAGGCCGAGGCAGACGCAGCCACATGGGTTGAGACTCTGCGGCAGAACATCTTTGAACAGATGGGCGAGTATGAGCTGGAGTGGGTAGCAGCAGCGGAGAAGTTCTTTAACCAGTTCAGCCAGAGAGTTCTCAATGAAACCACGATGGCAGTGTATGGATTTGAGAAAGCCACTGTACCCTACTACGTTCCCATCCACACGGATGCTGCATACAGACAGGCAAACTTTGAAAGCATCAGCAGGGACATGAGCCTTGAAAACTCCGGCTTTATGAAGCAGAGAGTAAAGGCCAGCAACCCTGTGCTGGCTGAAGGCATAGTGGATGTTATCAACGAGCAGATAGACAAGGTGGCAAAGTACGCAGCCATGATGCCTGCTATCCGAAACTTCCAGAAGGTATACGGCAAGAGCACCTCCGGCTTTGAGAACAGCGTGCAGGCGGCAGTGCGTTCCAAGTACGGCAACGAGGCGCTGAAGTATATCGAGAACATCATCACCGATCTGACATCCCCGAGACGCACCGAGGGTGGCTTGCTTGGAGAGTTTGCCGACCGACTGCGCGGCAATCTGGCACAGGCGGCACTGACCCTGAACCCCCGTGTTGCACTGGAACAGGTGAGCTCCTACCCCAAGGCGGCGGTGATAGTTGGCTATGGCCCGCTGCTCAAGGCCATGAGGGATATCAGGAGCAACCCTGTTATCGACCAGACTGCCAGAGAAGAGATAGCCCAGTGGACACCGGTGATGTGGTACCGCATGCAGGGCTACTTTGACAGAGACATCGGCGACCTGAGAAAGCAGGACAGACTTCTGAAGTTCCTTCCCAAGTGGATAGAGTTTGTTGAAGGCTCCACTGTAGGCCAGATGTGGTATGCAGCACAGTACTATGTGGAAGACACCACCGACCTTGAACGTGGAACAGACGAGTTCATGCAGGAAACTGCCAAGGTATTCAACAGAATAGTTGAGCAGACTCAGGCAAACTACACCATGTTCCAGAGACCGGACATCCTGCGTAACCCCAACGCTATAGTCAAGCAGCTGACCATGTTCATGACTGAACGACTTCAGAACGCCAACATGGTGTTCGATGCAGTGGGTACATACAATGCCTACGCAAGAGACTACAGGAATGGCGAGAACGATGTGACCGAGGAAGATGTGCGGCAGGCAAAGCAAACTGTGGTGAGAACCACATCGTCTCTTATGGCTGCTACTGCTGCCAGCGTTGCATTTAAGCTTGCAACAGATGCACTGCTGTACAGCATGAAGGGCTACAGAGATGACGATGAGGAGCTGACTGCCGAGAGCATAAGCGGTCAGGTGATAGAAAACTTCTTTGAGTCTATAGCAGGCAACTTCCTGTGGGGATCTGAGCTGTTCTCCATCATGCGCTCTGTCATCACCGGCGAGACTTACTACGGCATATCCCTGGGCGGCGTGGAGACCTTCACCGATGCGCTCAACGCTTTGGTCAAGACCATACAGGAACCCACCGAGGAGAACTGGAAGAAGTCCATCAAGACTGCAATGCAGATGCTGGGCATCCCACTGAACAATGGCATCAAGATATACAACGCCATAGCCTACAGAATCAAGGATGCACAGGAAGACAACTACTGGGGTGACTTTGCTTCTGAGGTTAAGCTGACCGAAGAGCAACGGAACAAGCAACTGTACAAGGCAGTGATCAGTGGCGATGACAAGAAGGCAGAAAGACTTTTTGAATACTACGGCACTGAGGCCGCAGCAGATGCTGCCCTTGCCAAGCACATCAAGACCATGTATCAGAACGATGAGCTGAGCGCAGAGGAAGCACAGGCACAGCTTGAGGATTATGCATCCATGTCTGAGTATGATGCCAAGCTGGATATCAGTAAGCTGACATGCAAGAAAGAGACAGGCATTGCCTACGAAGATTTGCGGCAGGCGTTCATCGATAAGCAGATTACTGAGGAGCAGGCTGTTGAGTACCGCGCCAAGTACGGACTGTATGACAAGAGCGATGCGGAGAAGGAAGTGCGGCAGTGGGCATGTGAGCGGGAGACCGGCTATGCCTACGATGACCTGCCCAAATATCTTGCATCCGAGGACATCACCAAGCAGCAGGCCATTGAGTACCGCATGGAATACGGCGGTCAGGATTTGGAAGACGCTACTGTACAGGTGACCAAGTGGATGGGCGAGATAGAAACTGGCATCCCCTACAACAAGGTGGAAGACTACTACCGCGATGGGCTTGTTACCTACGATGAACTGGTGGACTACTACATGAAGTATTGGAGCTACGATGAACTCAAGGCCATTCAGGTAGCAGACAAGCGTGCGTTTATCGGCACAGACGAGAGACTTGAAGACGCATCTCTCGCAGCAGTCAGCGGATACTACGGCTACTGTGAAGAGGCAAATGTGGATAAGTACATGTACCTCACTGCATACCAGTTCTGTTATGCAGTTCGTGCTGACAAGGATGCGAACGGCAAGAGCATCAGTGGTACAGCACTTAAGAAGAAACTTGTGTACATTGACGGCCTCAACCTTCAGCCCTTCCAGAAGACCGCAATAGCCAAGGCTATCGGCATCACTGACAAACAGCTCAAGAAATATAAAGCAGCTTGGCTGTAAGATAAGAGATTCCTCCCCAAATTGGGGAGGAATTTTTTTATTTCGTACCGCTCAGCACATAGAGACGGCACACAGCATTTAGTACAATATTGGCATGATAAGGTTCGACCGCCATAAAGGTTAGATTAAATGAATGGAGACATCCTAATGTACAATGAATTCATGTTCGACCTCCAGTTCTTTGCGGACGGCGCACCCGCAGGAGATGGAGCGGCGGCATCGGGAGAAAGTTCTACTGCCGACCCCGGGCAGGCAAGACTCGAGGAGCTTGGAGTGCCCGCCGATAAGGCGGCGAAATGGGCGAACAGCAAGGTAAGGCGCGAGATGCCTGCCGCAGCGCAGCGACAGGAGACCGCAGCCCAGACTGCTGAACAGGGTGACCCCAACCCCGCAGCCGGCAAGGCAACATTCAACGACATTCTGAAAGACCCCGAGTACAAGCAGGCGTTTGACAGACAGGTACAGGGCATGATGCACCAGCGGCTGTCCAAGCTGGCACCCGCAAAGGAAAGCATGGACACCATGCGCGATGCACACGAAGCACTGGCACTGAAGTATGGCCTTGACCCCAGCGCAGCAGATTTCCATAAGGCACTGGCTGCGGCAATACTGGGTGATGACTCTACCCTTGAACGCTTTGCAGATGAGCGTGGCACTTCCATTGAGACTGCAAGAGCAGACTTTGCAGACAGGCAGGAGCTACAGAGATACAGAGCCGCAGACAAGACGGCTGTCTCTCAGCAGACTGCACAGAACCACTTCAATCTGCTTCAGCAGCAGGCACAGGAAGTTCTGGCTATCAACCCCAGCTTTAACCTGCTGGAGGAGATTAATGCCAACGAAGAGTTTGCCAAGCTCACCTCACCCATGGCACAGCAGCTGGGCATCACCGTGAAGAAAGCATACCTCATGGTACACGGAGATGAGATAATGTCCGCACGCGAGAACGCGGCGACTCAGAGAACCATGGAAGCTGTGACCAACAATGTCCGCGCCGGACAGAACAGACCCCGCGAGAACGGCGCATCTATGCCCACGAATGTCAACCCCGTACCATACAACAAACTTACCCGAGCTGAACAGCTCCAGAGAAAAAAAGATATGCAAATGGAAGCAGCAAGGAGAGGCGGCAATACCAGCTTCATGCTGACGAGATAGCCCCCCTGCTGTATAGGAGGAAACAAAATGATTTATGATTTTAACCTGCAGTTCTTCGCAGATGCCGGTACTGTTGTAAATGCAACCGGCAATGTTGTGAATGCATACACCGGTGCTACCGAGGCATTCACCGACACCCACACTCTCGCCCCCGAGATGAAGACCTTTTACGATACTGAGCTTCTGGAGAACGCTCGTGTCGAACTGTTCTACGCACAGTTTGCCAAGCGCCAGCCCCTGCCTGCAAACCACAAGGGCAGCGTGGAATGGCGTAAGTGGAACACCTTTGAGCGTGCAGCAAAGCTGGCTGAGGGTGTTATCCCCAGCGGTCAGAAATTCGGTGTCACCGCAGTCACCGGTTCCATCGACCAGTACGGCACCTACACCAGCATCACCGATAAGCTGGAGCTGCGTGCATACGATGATGTTATCCTTGGTGCCACTGAGGAGATGGGCGCATCTGCTGCCGAGACTCAGGAAGTACTCATCCGCGATGCACTGCTGACCAACATGAATGTCCTTTACTGCGACAACATCACCATGGCTACCGGTGCAAAGGTCAGCACCCCCACCGCCCCCGGCGAGATGGAAGCCACCGGTGAGACTATGTCTGTGCTGACCCCCGCAATGGTCAACAAGGCTGTAACCATCATGAAGAAGAACCGCGTACCCCGCATCAACGGTTTGTACTACGCTGTCATCCATCCCTCTGTTGCCCATGACCTGAGACAGTCTGAAGGCTGGATTGAGGCACACAAGTATGCTGCACCCGAGGAACTGTTCAACGGCGAAATCGGTGAGCTGCACGGCGTGCGTTTCATCGAGGATGTCTTCGCACCTGTACTGGGTGGTGAGAATACTGCCGAGTACAAGAACAAGGCAGGCACCATGACCTATGCCACCTACTTCTTTGGCAAGGATTCCTTCGGTATCATCGACCCCGAGGGCGGCGCACTTGAGATGATCATCCACGACAAGGGCGAGATCGGTGGCCCCCTCAACCAGTTCAGCACCATCGGCTACAAGTTTGAGACCAATGGCGCAACCATCCTGTACCCCGAACGTCTGCTGCGCGTGATGAGCTGCTCCAGTTTCTCCGGCACTGACGAAGGTAATTAAGAAAGGACATATAACATGGCAGACAAAAGAGTAGCAATCCATATCCCCCGCGGCGGCGACAGAGAAGACCCCAACCTGTTTGTGGGTATCAACGGTGTCAACTACCTGATCCCCCGTGGCAAGAAATCCGAAGTGCCCAAGGAAGTGGCTGCGGAGATCGAGAGAGCAGCCAAGGCCAAAGACCTCTACTACGAGACTGTAGAGACCAAGAGAAACACCGAGGCATAACAATTAAGCGGCAGACATTTCTGCCGCTTTCTTTGAATGGAGAAGAACCATGAAAGCAA
>JAEIGA010019073.1_pt1 | contig 10459 bp, 8 predicted proteins | sample 9270691 | NCBI WGS metagenome assembly JAEIGA01 (sample SAMN17057246, study PRJNA624740) | gut metagenome | biome: biome; isolation source: fecal sample | host: Bos grunniens | place: China: Xizang | collected 2019
CGAAGGGCGAACCTACAGCCGATTCACTTAATGTAGCAATAGCTACAGCTATAACGTGTTTTGTGGCGAGAAACGCGAAATGAGATTTATTAATAATATTTCCTCATATATACAATAAATACCATTATATTACGTTATAATATTATAAAATTACAGAACGGAGTATTAGAAAAAGCAAAACATGATTACGTCAATCGTCATATTGTTATCTACACTGGTTATGTCGGCTGTGATAGGTATATATACTATTCCTCGCATAGTTCGGCTGTCGCGTGAGTTGCATCTGTATGACTTGCCTGACAGCAGGAAGGTGCACACTATACCTGTTCCGCGGTTAGGTGGCGTGGCTTTTCTTCCTACTGTTATTATTTCAATTGCAGCGGTGGTTGCTGTAGCATCGAGATTTGGCATAACCTTTGGTTCACTGAGTGAAGCAGGTGCTCCACAGCATTTTGTGGCGTATCTTGCAGGAGCGATGATGCTTTATTGTCTTGGCATATATGATGATGTGCATGGTGTGGGTTATAAGTTGAAGTTTGCTATACAGATCTTTGCAGCATTTTTACTTTGTGTTAGTGGTCTGTGGATAGCTTCTTTTGACCATATATTCTATATTGATAGAATACCATATTGGATAGGCATGCCTATAACGGTGATTTTTGTCGTATATATCACTAATGCGATAAACCTTATAGACGGTATTGACGGTCTTGCTTCAGGACTGTCTGCCATATCTCTTTTTGTCGCGATATTGCTGTGCATGATGTCCGGCGATATTATTTGGGCGATGCTTGCGATAGCATATCTCGGTGTAGTCCTGACATTTTTCTGCTTTAATGTGTACGGAGGCAAGAACAAGGTGTTTATGGGCGATGCCGGTTCGCTGACTTTGGGATATACGTTAAGCTTTATTGTCTTACATTTCTGGCAGGCGCATCCGGTATGGAACCCATATCTTCATAATATCGGAATAATAATTTTGAGCACATTGATCATACCGATGCTTGATGTAGTCAGAGTAATGATGAGCCGCATCCGCGACGGACGAAATCCGTTCTTGCCAGATAAGAATCATATTCATCACAAGTTAATGAGGACTGGCTTGTCAGGAAGAATGACGATGCTGACAATACTAGTGATATCTATAGCATTTATAGTATCAAATTATCTTGTTGCGTCCTTCCTTAGCCAGACACTGATGGTGGCGCTTGATATATTCTTCTTCATTCTGATGCATTTGATTATTAACTTCTTTATAAGGAGGAAGGAGAAAAATACTGATGCCAGATGGAAAAGAGCATATATGCTTTAATACCGTACAGAGATTAAAGTACAGATAATAGAGAGTTGCTTACTCTTTTCTCGTACAGTACCAACAAAACATTATCGACGATGACGATAAAATGAATGATGATGATAATCATTAAACAATTAACCCCTAAAAATCGTTCGCATCTTAATAAAAAAAATAAAAGATATTATGTCAGAAACAAAGAAGATTGACTATAAAAAGGTATTTACAGAAATACTCAAGAGACGAAAATACTACTACAAGGTTCTTCCTGTAGTGTTTTTGCTTTCATGTTTCTATATTCTTAGTATACCGAGAACGTATGTTTCAGAAACAGAGGTTGTTCCGGAAACAGAGTCTGGTGCAGCGAGTGCAGGCGCATTGACGTCACTTGCCTCAACCTTGGGCTTCGATCTGTCGGCAATGGAGTCGACTGATGCTATTACGCCGATAATGTATCCTAATCTTTTAAAGGATAATGGTTTCATTTCCGGACTGTTAGATATTAAGGTAAAAACCATTGACGGTAAGTTTGAGGATAATCTTTTCAACTACGTATATTACTATGAGAAAAAACCTTGGTGGGACCGTATAAAATCGTATGTTATAAACTTGTTTAAGTCGAGCGGCAATGCTTCTGTGGCAGAGTTTGACCCTTATAGACCGACAAAAAAGGAGCATGATGCAATGGAAGAGTTGCGCGGCAAGATACAGTTGAAGGTTGACAAGAAGACCGGCTCAATCTCTATACAAACCACAACACAAGATGCTCTGATAAGCAAGGTGCTGGCAGATTCTGTTCGTGAGCATCTTCAGCGTTTTATTACCCATTATCGTACGGGCAAAGCTCGTAAAGATGTGGCATATTACACGGATCTGGTAGAAAAGGCGAAGGCTGATTATGAGAAAAGCCGTGTGACATATGCAAGATATGCTGACAGTTATATGCATAGCAGTTGGGCAAATAACAGGTCGAAGGTAGATGCTATGGAGAAGGATGCTGAAATGTTATATAGCAATTACACTGTACTGAACAGTCAGCTTCAGGCGGCAAAGACGAAGGTGCAGGAGCGTACACCAGCCTTTATGCTTGTGAAGGGCGCATCTGTGCCAATAAAGCCAGCTGCACCAAAGCGAATGATATTTGTATTAGTAATGACAATGCTAGCATTCTGTGCTACTACGGCTTATATTCTGCGTGAAATAGTTAGATAGTCATATATGTAAAGAGTAGGACAGATATCTATCATGTCCTGATAGATTTTTATTAATCGTCATATCATATTAGAAAATGCAAAATCAGTCATCCCGTCCGGCTAGAATAGCTGCAAATACGATAGTACTCTTTGTACGCATGTTCGTATTGATGGTGGTGAATCTTTATGCCGTACGTCTTCTTCTGAACGGATTAGGACAGACAGATTACGGGTTGTTCAATACTGTTGCGGGTGTTGTTACGTCAACATTTTTCCTCAGCAGTATTCTTGCTTTTTCAGTTCAGCGTTTCTATAGCATTGCATTAGGCGAGGGCGACAATGAGAGATTCAGCTGTATATATTCTGCCAGTCTGAATATTGCTGTTTTTTCTTCGCTGGTGATTATTCTCCTATTGGAAACAGTTGGTGTATGGTTTATTATGAGTTTTCTCAGCATACCCGCAGCGCGTTTTGATGTGACGCTGTCGGTTTACCATTATTCTGTTTTTACTTTAGTTTTCACGTTTCTCCAGGTTCCCTTTCTTGCTGCTATATATGCTCATGAAGACATGAATATATTTTCTATAATATCAACAATAGAAGCCATTCTTCGTCTTGTTGCAGCATGGATAGCTGGCAGAGTTATGATGGATGGGTTGTTGCTTTATGGCATATTGCTTTTTGTTATTTCAGTATTGATTACCTCTGTATATGCTATTGTTGCCGTTCGTAAGTATTCATGCTGCCATTATGTTTTAAGTCGAGACAGAAGCATATATTCCCAACTGCTGTCATTCTCTGGCTGGTATACATTTGGCACAATAGCAAATACAGGAATGAATCAGGGCAATACAATTTTGCTGAATATATATTTTGGTCCAATTGCAAATGCAGCCTTTGCTGTTGCCTCTCAAATACAGAACGCATTTAACTCGTTATGTAACAGTATGGTACTACCTTTCCGACCGGCAATGATAAAAGCCTATGCAGAGGGTAATCACAGATATGTCTGCCGTCTGTTCTATGCAAATAATAAGGTTATATGCTTCTTTATGATTCTGACGGGTTTTCCTATAATATCAGAAATGGACGTAATTTTGAATTTATGGCTTGGTACGTATGACAGCAGCACCCTTATTTTCGCGAGACTGACCGTTGTCAGCGTTATGCTTATTGCATTTCATAATCCTATATCAATCATTATGCATGCTATAGGAAAGGTTATGCAGTACCATCTGCCAGTAGAGACAACAATACTATTATGCTGTCCAATTACATGGATATTGTTTCATTATGGCATGCCTTCATACGTAATATATTATGTCATAATAGGATTGGTAGTTGTCGCTCATGCACTCAGACTTTTGTGTATAAGGAAACATTACGCGTATTTTTCGCTGCATGAATATATAGTAAGTTTTCTGTGGCCGTCAATGTATGTTGTCATTCCTGGCATAGTGCTTATATGCCTTACACATTATTTGTTTGATGCAATTTATTTAAGATTGCTGGGTTCTTTTATACTTTTCCCAGTAGTGATAACAATATTATTTTATGCGCTGTGTCTTGACAAGGAGGAAAAAATACAGTCAAGAAAATTGATTCTGTCAATAATTTCTAAGTTCAAATGAATATATCGACCGACATATTGCTTTGCCTTACATATCTCATTCTGTGGATAGTTGCTTTTGCATGGTATCATGTGAAGCGCTTCGTGCTGGATTCGGGTACGGTTATTATAAGTATGCAGGTGATATATGCTGTCTTTTCTATTCTGACTCTCACCGATCCACTTTTTTCTGCGGCATACGAAGAGCTGTCGTTTTTTCCTTACATATATCTTTTCTCAATGCTTATGATTGCCATGCTGCCAATCATAATGAATCATATTGACTCTCCGAAGACGATTGCTGAACCCAATACTCGTATAATGCATATTGTGAGTATCATTCTTGCTGTTACTGCTGTATTGCAGATACCAGATGTACTTTCGGAAGGTAGTGGCGGTATAATGAAACTTATAACAGATGTTGATGCTGGCAAGGAGGCGTATGAAGAGACAGCAGAGTCAATGAGCGAGGCTGGCGGCAGCATCAGCAATGTTCCGGCAGTGATATTTAATATGTTGACGGATTTCATACCATTTTTTCTGTTTTATTTCTTGACGAAGAAAAGCAAGAACTATTGGGTGATCATAGGATTGTTTATTGCGTTGTTGATGAGTGTCGTACTACCGGTGTCTAGAGGACAGCGTGCTGGTACAGTTCAGGGCATATTGACGATTATCGCGACATTTTTTATGTTCCGCATGTATATGCCGGCGCTTACTCGTAAGATAATAATGTCATTAGGTGTCAGCGTAGTGCTATTGGTCTCTATTCCTGTTATAGCCATAACCTATAGCCGTTTTGGTGAGAAGGCTGCTGGTGCAACGGGATTTGTTACATGGTATGTTGGGCAGGGAAGTCTCTATTTTAATAATTTCGGACTGGATGCTGGCGGTACCCGTAATGGCGACCGCACAATAAATCTAGTAAAGCGTGTTATTGACCCTTCAACGCCCAAAAATTATGTTGAGCGCCGTGACAAATATCCGAATCTGAAAATTGATGATTATTTCTTCGTTACGTTTGTCGGTGATTTTGTCATTGACTTTGGACCGATTATTGCAACAATAATAATAATCGTATTCAGTATTGTCGCATGGAGAGGGACTCGGCCTCGTGATGGCACTATAACTATATATCAGCTGTTGTTGCTGCATTTTGTGCTATGCGTCAATATACAAGGCGGAATGACTCTATTCTCGTATTCAGACACTGGCAATTTGCGAATATTCGCTTATCTAATGTTATATATTTATATGAGATATCATGACAGACTGCTTGAAAAATTCGAGAAAGTTGATTAGTAAGTTGACGAGTAGACGGGTTGACAAGTTGTTTTTTAGTTGACAAATTGACTAGTAGGCAAGTTGACAAGTAGACAAGTAGTGTGTATAGATAAATGTGGAATTGTTAACGGTTAAATGTTAAGAGTTGTCGTTCTATTTCACTTTTCAGATTTAAATAGCTTCATACCTCAATGAATATTGCAGTATTGATGACGTGTTTTAACCGTAAGGAAAAGACCGTTTTATGCTTAGAGAAACTTATAGAAGCAAAGGAGTTGCACAATGAGTGCAATGAAACGGCTATTGATTTATCACTCTTTTTGACAGATGATGGGTGCACTGACCACACTGCTGATGCTGTCAGAAAGGTATGGTCAAATCAGAATTTAAGTATTATAGAAGGCAATGGCTCTTGCTATTGGGCTGGCGGAATGCGTATGGCATGGAATGAGGCTATGAAGCAAAAGGAGAAATGGGACTTTTATCTGCTGCTGAACGATGATACCACAGTATGTCCCAATGTTTTTGATGAGCTTCTCCTTGCTCACAATTATGCATTGAGCACATTTGGCAAGGGTGGAATATACTCAGGTATTACTTGTAGCAATAACGACCGCTCACGCATAACCTACGGCGGAGATGTCTTTGATACTGCAGCACGTGGCACATGGCATAGGGTAGGGGTGTCAGATACGCCTCAGTTGGTCGATATGATTAATGCAAACATTCTCCTTGTCGATGCATCTGTTGTAGAGAAAGTCGGAATTTTCCCAGATGTGTATGTGCATGGCTGTGCTGATACCGACTATTGTATGACGGTAAGGCGAAACGGTTTGCCGGCATTAGTGACAGCCAATATTTGCGGTATGTGCGATGATGACCATCTGACGAAGGAGGAAGAAATACTGATGCTTATGAAAATGACGTATAAGGAGCGTTGCCGGTATGTGTCAAATCCTATACATTCTGATGCTGACTATCTGACGATGATAAAGCGAAACATCCCTCAGAAATATCCTGTAAGTTGGCTTCTCCGGAAGATGCGTATATGTTTCCCTGCCTTATACTACCGGATAAATAAAATTAGAGGGCTGTATAGGACGAGTAGACAAGTAAACGAGTAGACAAGTTGATTGTTTAGTTGATAAGTAGATTGTTTAGTAGACAAGTAAACGAGTAAACAAGTAGACAAGTAGATTGTTTAGTTGACGAGTAGACAGGCTGACGATAACAATTAACCGTTGTTGCTTGTTTTCTTTTGATGTCTGCAGCTCTTGCTAACAAGAATAAACCTTTCATCTATATTATGTACGATATACCTATACTATTCATATTCTTTAATCGTCTGGAAGTTGCCCAAAAAACGTTTGAGCGTATACGTGAGGCAAGACCGTCGCGACTATATTTGGCGCAGGACGGATTCCGTAAGGACAAAGGTGAACCAGAGGCAAGCAAAATATTACATATAAGACAGACCATACTTTCCATGATTGACTGGGATTGTGAAGTCAAGACCCTTTTCAGACAGAGCAATGTCGGTTGCGGCATTGGAGTCAAGACTGCCATAGACTGGATGTTCGAAAATGAGGATTTCGGCATAATTCTTGAGGACGATTGTGTTGTTAATCCATCATTCTGGCCGTATATGAGCGAGCTTTTATCGAAGTATGCATCAGACCAGCGCATAGGCATGATAGCAGGATATAACCCACTTAGCAAAATCTGTTCCGACGCATCATATACATTTTCCCGCTATAAGGCATGTTGGGGATGGGCAACATGGCGACGAGCATGGAAGCAAATGGATATCGACATGAAATGGCGAACGGGTGATGTATGTGACAGCGTCATAAATAACATGGGCGGATACGGCCGCGACCACCGTTATTGGACGTATCGTCTGAAAGCCATTGACCACAATTACGTTAGCGCCTGGGACTGGCAGTGGTATTTCACTCTTGCCTCTCAGAATCAGCTATGCATATTTCCTTCCTGCAATTTGGTGGATAATATTGGATTTGGCGACGAGGCAACCCATACCACGCAGATAGGCGCATCAAGGTCTGCTGATGCAAATGCCATAGCATTTCCGTTAAAGCATCCTGACTATATACTCCCGAACAGAGAGTTTGACAGATGTTTCTATAAGCACAACAATACACTATACAATAGCATTATTCAGCGCATTCCGTTTTCTGTCAAGAGATGGATAAAAGCGAAGATGCTAAATCGATGATAGCATGAATCTGAAAATAAATACTCCGTTAGGAAAATACACCTATAGGTTTGTACCTTTGTTTGCTGGCACAAAGGTTATCGATAAGCAAATTTCGGCACGCAATCTGCTCGACTTCAAAAGAATATTGGACGATGCAGGTATAACATTCCTTTTATCTTACGGCACATTGCTCGGTGCTGTACGTGAGAATGATTTCATATCTCATGATGAAGATATAGATCTTATTATCTCATGCAGCCAAACTCCAGCCTTGCTGGCTTCGCTTTTCGTCTTGCGCGACAATGGCTTTGAAGTGTGCCGTTATGACCGTCGCGGAGTCATATCCTTTATGAAAGAAGGCGAATACATAGACATATATATATTCAGCCCCTTGGCCGAGGGCATACTGGCATGTGGACGAGAGGTTATGCCTGAGCAGTTTCTGACCGATGTGACCACGTTCGACTTTAAGGGGGCAACCTACAATGTCCCAAGAGAATACATACGATATTTAGAATTTTTCTATGGACCAGACTGGCAGACCCCGCGTCAGTATTATCATTATGAACTCCCTGCATGGCGACGCCTTCTACACATTGCTATCCAGTATGCCAAGGAGTTCATGCCCGATTTGCTGTTCTTTGCTCTCGTTGAGCGTAACGACCGCAAATATCGTCAGCCGTTGTTAGAAAAGATACACAAAAACTATATATATTCATAATATGCAGGCAATACTGTTAGCCGCCGGTATGGGCAAACGCCTCGGCGAACACACAAAAGATAATACTAAATGCATGGTCGAAGTCAATGGTGTCAGACTTATCGACAGAGTCATTACCAATCTTTCCGGACTCGGACTCTCTCGTCTGGTTATTGTCATAGGCTATGAAGGACGCAAGCTGGCCGATTATATTGGCAGCCGTTATGATGATGTCCTGAAAATAGAATACATAGAAAATCCGATTTACGATAAGACAAACAACATCTATTCGCTTGCGCTGGCAAAAAATGTGCTGTGCAGTGAAGACACCATACTGCTTGAATCTGATTTGATATACGATGCCGACATGCTCCGTTTACTGACGGGATGTCCTGACCCCAATGTGGCGCTTGTCGCAAAATACGAGCCATGGATGGATGGAACAATGGTACAGATTGATGATAGCCGTAATATTGTTAATTTTGTGCCCAAAAGTGCATTCGACTATAGCAAGACAGAACACTATTACAAGACGGTCAACATATACAAATTCAGCAAGGAGTTCTCTCAAAAATGCTACGTGCCGTTTCTTGAGGCATATTGCAAGGCCATGGGCAACAATGAATATTACGAACAGGTGCTTTCTGTCATCTCCCACGTCTGCGGGCCTATGCTGAAAGCTCTCCCCATTTCTGACGAGCGATGGTATGAGATAGATGATATCCAGGACCTTGATATTGCTTCATGCCTATTCTCTGACGATGCAGACCGCCTTAGGCAGTATCATCAGCGCTATGGCGGTTTCTGGCGATTCCCGGATATGCTTGACTATTGCTATCTTGTCAATCCGTATTTTCCGCCTCCTCGCATGATAGAGGAGATAAAGTGCAATTTCGAAACACTCCTGCGCAACTATCCTTCAGGCATGTCGGTCAATTCTCTCCTTGCCGCCAAGATGTTCGGCGTACGGCAGGAATATATCGTCGTCGGCAATGGCGCAGCAGAACTGATAAAGGGACTTATGCACACTATTCAAGGCACCATCGGAGTCGTGTATCCCACATTTGAGGAGTATACCAACCGTAAAGCACCAGCAGATATTGTTGTCTATCAGCCCTCAAATCATAATTTCGCCTATAGCGCTGCAGACCTTATGACATATTTTGACGGCAAGGAGCTGGCCGCTCTTCTGGTCATAAATCCTGACAACCCCTCAGGCAACTTCATCTCGCCAGAAGAATTGCTTGCCCTGTGCCGTTGGGCAAAGTCGAAGGCGACGCGCCTCATTATTGACGAGTCGTTCGTCGATTTCACCGACGATTACGAGGCAAACAGCATGATTCGTGATTCGATACTTGCCGCATACGATAATCTCGTGGTGGTTAAGAGCATCTCAAAGTCCTATGGCGTTCCAGGCCTGCGTCTTGGTGTCGTTGCCTCATCTGACCATGCGCTAATCGATAGCCTCAAACGTGACGTAGCAATATGGAATATAAATTCCTTTGCCGAATACTATATGCAGATTTACAGCAAGTATTCTGCCGACTATTCTTGCGCATGCCGCCAGTTCGTAGCAGAGCGAGAGCGCTTCTTCCGTAAGTTGCAACAGATACCATTTCTTCGCGTCATCCCTTCGCAAGCCAATTACTTCCTTGCTGAAGTCCTGCCGCCATACAGCTCCGCTGCATTATCACACATTCTTCTCAGCCGCCATAATATACTCATAAAAGATTGCTCGGCTAAGAAAGGTTTCTCTGTTGGCAGCTATATACGCCTGGCAATACGTAATACTGCAGACAACGATAAACTGCTCAGTGCATTAAACACATTGCTATGAAAATATCTGTAGTAACAACGTCATATAATAGTGGCGCAACCATACACGATACAATACAGTCCGTACTCCGGCAGACATACCATGATGTAGAATATATCATCGTCGACGGACGCTCTTCTGACAATACCATGGATATCGTCAGAGCAGCAGAACCGCTATTCCGTGGCAGGATGAAATATATATCTGAACCAGATTGCGGCATATACGAGGCTATGAACAAAGGCATCATGATGTCTACAGGCGATGTCGTAGGCATACTCAATTCTGACGACTATTTTACGTCAGACAGCGTCCTCTGCCAGATTGCGGCAGCATTCAGCCACG
>JAEIGA010019074.1_pt1 | contig 10459 bp, 6 predicted proteins | sample 9270691 | NCBI WGS metagenome assembly JAEIGA01 (sample SAMN17057246, study PRJNA624740) | gut metagenome | biome: biome; isolation source: fecal sample | host: Bos grunniens | place: China: Xizang | collected 2019
GCGTCTTCTGCATGGCGGGCAGCTGCTCAAAGGGCACTTCCACGCCCATATCGCCGCGCGCGACCATGATGCCGTCGCAGTACTGGCAAATTTCCTCAATGTTGTCCACGCCCGACTGGTTTTCGATCTTGGCAATCAGCTCGATGTGCTCGGCACCCAGATCGTGCATATAATTGCGGACGTCGATAAGATCCTGCTTGCAGGAAACGAAGGAGCAGGCAATGTAGTCAATGCCGTTGTCCACGCCGAACTTGATGTCCTTTTTGTCCTGCTCGGAGAGATAAGGCTGCTTCATCACCTTGCCGGGGAAGCTCATGCTCTTGCGGTCGGAAAGCTCGCCACCGCAAACCACCTTGCACTCGATGTTCGCACCGTCGATCTTATCTACAAGGAAGGACAAAAGTCCGTTGTTCAGCAGAATGGTGTCGCCCACGGAAAGCTCACGGGGAAGCCTGTTATAGCTGACCGATACGCGCTCGCGGTTTCCCACGACCTCGTCGGTGGTAAAGGTAAATCGGTCGCCGTCCGACAGGAGGATCTTTCCGCCCTCAAAGGTCTTGATGCGGTATTCCGGCCCCTTGGTGTCCAGCATAATGGCAATGGGGAGTCCCAGCTCCTTGCGCACCTCTTTGACAAGGTCGATCCGTTTTTGATGATCGGCGTGCGTGTTATGAGAAAAGTTCATCCGGGCCACGTTCATACCGGCGCGGCAAAGCCCGGTGATGATCTCTTTGGTCTCGCTGGCAGGTCCCAGCGTGCATACGATTTTGGTTTTACGCATATCTGTCTCCTATTAAATTATGTTATAAAAATCAATTTATTGTGATTATATCACATTTTATGAGAAAATACAAGGTCTTTACTGAAATTGGTGTAATTTTGAAAAGTGGTGAATGATTCATGAAGTCACAAGGAAATGGATAGAAAAACGGGGAAATTGTGGCAAAAGTGGGGGATGAGAGTCAAAATATGCCGCTTTTGGCAGGATTTGTGGGTTGAAAGGAAAATCAAGGTATGGTAGGATAATTGCAGGAAACGCGAAAGAAGTTCCAAAACGAAAGGAGAACCTTATGAGAAAAAACAAAAAACCGATCGCCTGGCTCGGCGCGCTTCTATGTGCCATCAGCCTTTTGTCTGTCCTTGCCTTGCCCACCTTTGCCACGGCACCGCCCATTCCCATCTCGCTGGAAAACGGGAAAACGGTAAACGGTGAGCTGATCGATTCCACGACCTACATACCGCTCAGGCGCTTCTGCGACGCGATGGGCGGCGCTACGATCGAATGGAACGCGCGGACAAGCACCGCCACGGTCACAAACAGCGCACGCGGCTTACATATGACCGTAAAGCAGGGCGCCTCGTATATCGTAGCCAACGGCCGATATTTTTACGCCCCCACGGGAGTCCGCAACGTCGGCGGCTCACTTTACGTGCCCATCCGTCCCTTAGCCAAGGCCTACTGCTTGGACGTGACCTGGAGCGACGCCACGCGCTCGGTGGCACTGAGCTCGACCGGCAAGAGCCTTACGAGCGGCGATAGCTTTTACAAATCGGACGAGGTCTATTGGCTCTCGCGTATTATCCACGCCGAGTCGGGAAGCGAGCCCTTTAAGGGAAAGATCGCCGTCGGCAACGTGGTGCTCAACCGTGTGGAGAGCAAGCAGTACCCGAACACCATCTACGGCGTCATTTTTGACCGCCGCTACGGCACGCAGTTCTCGCCCGTGTCCTTCGGTACCATTTACCGCACGCCCTCCGAGGAGAGCATCATCGCCGCCAAGATCTGCCTTGAGGGCTACACGCTCTCCGAGGACATTCTGTTCTTTATGAATCCTCGCCTTTCCACTACCAACTGGATCGCCGAAAACCGCCCCTACGCCTTCACCATCGGCCGCCACGACTTTTATTACTGATATGAAAAAGCCACCTCTGCGCCCCTGCCATAGAGCAGGGGCGCAGAGGCTTTTGGCCATTTTGCTTTCTGCATTCGCCAAAAAACAACCAAATGCTTTAAACGTGTTGACAACAAAGCAGAAACATGATAATATGAAATTGTAAAATTCTTGGCAGATTTGGAGAGGCAATATGATCTATTACGTATCCACAAGCGGAAACGACAAGGCACTCGGCACGAAGGATGCACCCTTTCGAACCATAAATCACGCGGCGCAGATTGCACGCGCGGGCGATACGGTGCGCGTGTTCGGCGGCGTATATCGGGAATGGGTCAATCCGAAGAACGGGGGCGGCTCTCCTGAAAACCCCATCGTGTATGAGGCGATGGAAGGGGAACATCCCGTAATTAAAGGCTCGGAGATTGTCGAATCTTGGGAAAGGGTCGAGGGAAGTGTGTGGAAAAGCGTTCTGCCCAACGCGATGTTTGGGACCTTCAATCCTTATGCAACGCCTCTCAGCGGTGACTGGTTTTGTACGCCGACCGAGTATCAGGTGCATCTCGGGGACGTTTATATCAACGGTGTGTCGATGTATGAGGCAAGCTCGATGGAGGATCTTTATACGGCCGAGCGTCGCGAAGGCGGGTTTCAGTGCTATGGGAAAAAGAGCTTTCCCGAAGAGCCGATCTTGAACGCCGAAAACACGGTGTATCGCTGGCTTGCCGAGGTTGATGCCGAGAACACGGTCATATACGGAAATTTTCACGGATATGATCCGAACAAAGAACTCATCGAGGTCAATGTTCGCAAATGCTGTTTTTATCCCACACAAACGGGGCGCGACTATATCACGCTTCGCGGGTTTGAGATCTGTCACGCCGCTTGTCCCTTCACGCCGCCCACGGCCGATCAGGTGGCGATGGTCGGATGCAATTGGAGCCGTGGATGGGTGATCGAAAACAATCATCTGCACGACGCCAAGTGCAGTGCGATCAGTATTGGCAAAGAGGGAAGCACCGGCGACAACGATTATACCAAATACCACCGCAAGCATTCGCACTACTATCAGACCGAGGCGGTCTTCCGTGGTCTTCGTGCAGGGTGGTGCAAAGAAAAGATCGGTTCTCACCTCATAAGAAACAACGTGATTCACGATTGCGGACAGAACGCCGTGGTGGGGCATATGGGCTGTGCCTTCAGTCGCATTGTTCATAATCATATATATAGTATTGCGACCAAGCACGAGTTTTTCGGCTATGAGATCGCAGGCATCAAGCTTCACGCGGCCATCGACGTGGTGATCGAAAACAACTGTATTCACGATACTACGCTCGGCGTTTGGCTTGACTGGCAGGCGCAGGGGACACGTGTGACAAAAAACCTTTTCTATGACAACATACGTGACTTTATGATCGAGGTGGCCCACGGCCCGTGTACGGTGGATAACAATGTGATGCTCTCGGCGCAAACGATAGAAAATGTTGCGCAGGGAACAGCTTTTATTCATAATATTCTTGGTGGAAATATGCATCATTTTGCGATTATGGATCGGCAGATGCCCTATCATCTTCCGCACTCTACCGAGGTGCTTGGCATCGCTCCGATCTTTGGTGGCGATGACCGTATGTTCAACAATCTGCTTTTGTGCAAAGAATCGGGATCGCCGATCAATTTCAAGCCGATGCAGCTGCAATATGAGACGAATCTTACCCCGCAGGACTACTATTCAAAGGCGATGGCGGGCGGCTACGGTCACGGCAATCCCCCCGCGCTTCCTGTGTGGGTCGAGGATAATGCATATGCAAAAAGTTGCGATTATCTTGAGCTTGAGCGCGGTGCGGTTACGGCGGAGGGGCTTGATGCAAGAATTGAGCGCAAAGCGAACGAATGGTTTTTGGTCATGGACGTGCCGCAAGCCTTTTTTGATGCAAAATGTCAGCCGGTGACCACCGAGCGTCTGGGAGCGCCCGTATACGCCGAAGCGCCTTACGACAACCCCGACGGAACGCCGCTGGATCTTGTTACCGATCTGATCGGTGACAAGCGCGGGGAAATTCTTCTTCCCGGCCCGCTTGCTCATTTGAAGGTTGGTAAGCAAACAATCAAAATTTGGGAGATTTGAGCTGTTTTTAAAGCGAAAAGCCACGGCGTTGCCGTGGCTTTTCGCTTTATTTCAAAATCAAATGAACGCTTTGTCTCGGGGCAAGTGTGAGCGTCAGCGAGGTGCCGATGTGCGGCGTGCGGATACCTTTTTCGCTGTCCCAAATTTCGAGAATCGGCTCGCGAATGGTGGTTGTGATCGTTTCTTCTCCTTCGTTGGAAAGAAAGAGAATGTCCACGCCGTATTTTCTTACATGGGTCAGGCGCAAATCCTTGTGATGGTCTATGTCGGTCAGCGTTTGGCTGAGACGGCGAAGCTTTGTGAGATATGCTTCCTCATCTTCTGCGTAATCGGAATAATGAATTACGCTTCCACCTGCCGCGCGGAAGGCGGCAAGAAAGCTGGCCGAACGACGGTCTGTCGTGCCGTCTGTGATGATCACGCGGTAGCTCTGCGAGGCAATATGTGCCGCGCCGTCCCGTAGCACTACCTCGTCAAGCAGGGAGCGCTCGAGATAATTGAATTCGATCTGATTTTCGTAAAGGGCGCGCGCAGGTCGATCGGGAAGGTCGCGCTCAGCGCACAGAATGGCAATGTCGGTGATATTCACGCTGTCGGTGTTGAGGGCCGAGCAACGCTTAATGTAATCGGTGATCTCGCCGTACTCATCCCAGAAGGAGCCGTGCATTCCCACCTGTGGCGGCCTTTCGTTGCGCCTGGGGCCGCGAACGGAATAGTAAAAGGCGTGGGGAATGATAAGGTTACAGCCGCGGGCAAAGAGCCAGTCAACATACCATTTCATATCGGCGCGGTCAAAGGCGTAAGGATCGTCGCGGTGACCGCAAACGCCAAAGCACTCGTTTCCGTTTCGCCGTTTGCCGCGGTGACGGGCGCTGTCCGAGGCGCATTTACCCATGGTGCTGTGCTGGCCGATGATATTGGTAGGCTCACCGGGATAAACCACGCGCCATACAATGTCCTGGCAGGGAATGTCAAAATGCGACAGAAGATAGATGTCGTCGCTTCGGGCGGGGTGTCCCGTCAGTGCGATGCCGTGCGCACGGCACCAGGTGGCGATCTGTCCATAATAGACGCGATTCATCCGCGCGAACACCGCGCGTTCATATGCCTCGCGAACGGCGGCCGCCTCCTTGGCTGTAGAATCAAAGAGAGCAGGCAGATGCTCCACGGTATAGCCCGTGGCAAGGAAATCGACAAGAAAATCTCCCGTCCAGGAGATAAGCCCCTTTACTCCGAGACACCCTTGAAGGTTTGGCTCGTCAGTAAAGATGGCAATGACCGTCTTCCCGAAGTGCTCGGAGAGGGAAGCATAGTATTTTTCGTGTGTCAGACGGATAAAGGTGGCAACCGATTTGGGATTGAGAAGATCAGCGGCGGGGGGAGCCCCGGGGTCGGTCTCGTCCTGCCCGTAATACGTACCGCGAATAACGCCGCGCGTGGGGGTCAGGATAAAATAGCGCGGCAAACCGTCGTGCTCGACCGTGGCAATCAGCTCCTCGCCCTCGGCCAGCTCGGGCGATTCGGTCATTTTGAGGCCTTTGGCGCAAAAATCGGGATTTTCCGCCACCACCTGGCCGCCGCACGAGCCTGAGGGGTACATAGCCTCATCGTAAAGAATGACCTTCATATTTAAAGAGGCGGCAAGCTCGACCGCATAGCGTACGAAATGCAGCCAGCGCTCTCCCATATAGGTGATCTCGGGATCCAGACCGATGCGCGGATGAATGACAAAGCCGTCCACGCCCTTTTGCTTAAAGGCGTGTATCTGTCGGGAAATTTCATCCTCGGCCAACGTGTCGTTCCAAAACCAGAAGGGAATGGGCGAAAATTCCACGGAGGGATGCTCAAATTCATATATCAGACGATCCAAACCGAGCGTGTTATTTGTCATAGCAAGCTTCTCCTTTGACGATGAATACCTTGAGTCAATTCTATCATGGATCCGAGTGCTTGTCAATCCTTATTTGACTCTTGACAAAAGCAATCGGGTGTGATATAATGCACTTGCCAAACGAACTAAATATATACAGTACTATGGGTGTATTTTCTTTTTTAGGGATAGGTATACCTTTTTTGGGTTATGCTCGTAGGTAATGAATTTGATAAAATGCAAATTCCATACCTGCGAGGATATGAATATGCCCTCAGGCTGTATACGGTTCGTTTGGCGACAACCGGAGTTTGCGTTTTTGTGCGGCGGCTTCGGCTGTCGCACTTTTTATTTATAAGCCAACTCCGATTGTCGCGAAACAAATCGAGTTTTGAGGAGTCGAATTCTCGCCTGCGGGCTCGGTCAGGGTCGGCTCTGACTGCCGTTTAGGCAGTCATTCACTCCCGACCCGTTCGACTCCTCCATATGAAAACAAAAACACGGGGTACGCCTTGGCGTACCCCGTGTTTTTGGTGGAGATGGGGGGAGTCGAACCCCCGTCCGAAAACCCCTTGAACGGACTTTCTTCGGGTGAAGTTTATCTATTGAAATTCCCCGCGTCGGGCGCCGACAAACAGGCTCCCGATTTGGGTAGCTCTTTTTTGCGTGACGGGTTCAAGAGCAACCGCCCGTGCACGTTCACCGCTAAATGACGCTCAAGCTAAGGCCGCGATACTCCAAAGCTGAACGGGTAGTCCTTAGACTACGGCACTGCCCTTAGGCAGCCAATGCAACGTTATCGTTAGCGTTTAATTTTAAGTTTGGACCGTTTAAAGAGTTGCCCGGCTCTACCCGCTTATCCGATCTCAAAATCCCCGTCGAAACCCTTACACCCCCATACGGAAACAAAAATATTATACACCATTTCCGTTCAAATTTCAATAGGTTTTCTTTCTTTTTCTTCGACATTTTTCCGTGAATTCCTTATTGACAAAAAAGTGGGACTTTGATATAATAAATAAGTATGATTTTTTGGAAAGGGATGCACGATGAAATCCGATCTTCTGAAGCAAATAGAGCTCCGCTTTGCGAAGCTTTCCAAGGGACAAAAGAATATTGCAAGCTACATTCTGGAGCATTATGAGAAGGCGGCGTATCTGACGGCGGCAAGGCTTGGCGCAACGGTTGGCGTCTCGGAGTCTACGGTCGTTCGCTTTGCCATCGAGCTTGGCTTTGAGGGATACCCCGAGCTTCAGCGCGCGCTTCAGGAGCTTGTCCGCACGCGTCTTACCTCGTTTGAGAGAATTGAGGTGTCCGATGCGCTGATCGGCGACAAGGACGTGCTCGAGCAAGTGCTTCTTTCGGACGTGGAGATGCTCAGACACACGCTGGACTGTGTGGATCGCGAGGCCTTCAATCAAGCGGTCGACCGCATCATCTCGGCCAAGCGGATCTACATTCTGGGCGTTCGTTCCTCGGCGTCTCTGGCCGGATTCCTTTACTATCATCTGCAGATGGCGTTTGACAATCTCACGCTGGTGCAGACCACCTCGGGCAACGAAATGCTGGAGCAGATCATGCGCATCGACAAGGACGACGTGATGATCGCCATCAGCTTTCCTCGCTATTCCAAGCGTATCATCAAGGCGGTGGACTTTGCGCGTAACAAGGGCGCGGGCGTGATCGCGCTGACCGACAGCCCCGAATCGCCCATTGCCGAGAACGCCAGCCATCTTTTGACGGCAAGCAGTGATATGGCCTCCTTTGTCGATTCGCTGGTGGCACCGCTTAGTATCATCAACGCGATCATCGCGGCGGTGGCACGTAAAAAGAGGGAAGAGCTGACTACCCGTCTGCGTACCTTGGAGCAGATCTGGGATGAGTACGACGTATATGAAAAGCACCATGAATGACGCAAGAAGAGTTGTTGTGATTGGCGGCGGCGCGGCCGGTATGATGGCGGCGATCTCGGCGGCGAGGTACGGTGCCGCCGTTACGCTGTTTGAAAAAAACGATCGCCTCGGCAAAAAGCTTCGCATTACGGGAAAGGGACGCTGCAACGTCACCAACGATTGCGACGTTAACGAATTCCTGCAGAACGTGCCCACCAATCCGCGCTTCCTTTACGCGGCCTTAAGCCGCTTTTCGACCGAGGACACCAAGCAATTTTTTGAGGATTGCGGTGTTGCGCTCAAGACCGAGCGGGGCAAGCGCGTTTTTCCGGTATCGGATAAGGCGCAGGACATTGTTGACGCTCTGGTCACTGTGTGTCGCCGCGAAAACGTGAGCGTTGTTTTTGAAAAGGTCAAGCGTATATGTACCGAAAACGGTGCGGTTACGGGTGTGGAGACCGAGGCGGGGATCGCTCCGGCCGACGCAGTGATCGTAGCCACGGGCGGTATGTCCTATCGGCAGACCGGCTCGGACGGTGACGGTTATCGCTTTGCCCGCGAGGCAGGACTTGAGGTGACGCGCTTGATCCCCTCGCTGGTACCGCTGACCTCCGAGAGCCGCCTATGCGTGCGAATGCAGGGGCTTTCGCTCCGCAACGTTGCGCTTCGCATCTGCGAGAAGGCGAGCGGAAAGGCCGTTTATGAGGATTTCGGCGAAATGATGTTTACGCATTTCGGCCTGACCGGTCCGCTCATCCTTTCGGCCTCGGCACACATTTCGGATATCGTGCCGGGCAAGTATGAGGCGCAGATCGATCTTAAGCCCGCGCTGGACAGAAAAACGCTGGACACGCGCCTGCTTCACGATTTTGCCAAGTTCAGCAACCGCGATTTTGCCAATTCGCTTTCGGAGCTGCTTCCGCAGAAGATGATTCCCATAATCGTGGAATGCTCGGGAATTCCCGCACATAAAAAGGTCAATTCCATCACCAAGGAGGAGCGCACGGCGCTCTGCGAGCTGCTCAAGGCATTCCGCGTGCCGCTGAGCGGTCTGCGTCCGATCAACGAGGCCATCATTACCAAAGGGGGCGTGGCGGTCGGACAGATCCGCCCGAACACCATGGAGGCAAAATCGGTGAGCGGACTTTACTTTGCGGGCGAGGTGCTGGATCTTGATGCCTATACGGGCGGCTTCAATCTGCAGATCGCATTTTCTACGGCGGTTCTGGCCGGCGAAGGCGCGGCGATGGGCGTGTGAACGCCCGGGAGGGATATATGATAAAGGTAACATCGGTAAGACTTGCCGAGGCAAGTCGCGAAAGCGGCGCGATCTGGTATTCGCGTGTCTACACCTCGCGTGACGGACTTGAGTGCAAGGAATTCCGCAAGACTCAGCGCGAATCCGACTATCATAACGGACTTGAATTCCGCGTCAGCCCCGACAACGGGCGCACGTGGGGCGAGTGGCAGACTGCCGACCGTGCGGGTTATTCGAAGACCTTTGGTGAGGACGAATACACCTCCGAGGAGATCGGAAGGGTATGGAATCCCGTGCATGAGCACTACGTTTGCACGCTTTTCACGCGCTTCTTCCTCGGCGGACACAAGAAGGCCTACAGTGGCTATTGGAGTGGCAAGCTGACGGTGTTTGACCATCAGTATATCCGCATTTACCGCGACGGCGAGGATACGCCGATCTCGGAGCAGATGATGAAGTATGAGGAGGGCGCGGAGTTCGATCCCGAAAATCCGAGAAACGAGGCCTTTCTCACCAAAAATATCGGCTTCTTAAATCCGCCCATCGTTTTAAAGGACGGCGACATTGCCGTGCCTGTCAGCGCAACCGTGCGCAAGGGATGCGAGCTGGCGGGACTTGACGTGACCCGCGTGTTCCCGAATACCCCCGACATTCACCGTTGCGTGCTTGTGGCAAGGGGCGTATACAATAAGGAAAGCGGAAGATATGACTTCAGTTATTCCAATCCCGTGATCCTGAATGACCTTGTGTCCTCGCGCGGCATTGACGAGCCTCAGCTTGTCGAGCTTGCAAGCGGACGCCTTCTGCTTGTGATGCGAGGCTCCAACCTTCAGTACGCGCCCTGGAAGACGCGCATTGAAAAGGGAACGCCCGCTTTTAAGTGGTACGCATATTCGGACGACGGCGGCGCCACCTTCACGGGTGCGATGCCGTGGCACTTCGATAACGGCGAAATGGTCTATTCGGCGGCCACCATCTCGGCCTTCCTCCGCTCCTCAAAGAATGGACAGCTTTATTGGGTGGGTAACGTTTCCGACCACACGGCTTATGCCAACGGCCCGCGTTTTCCGCTTCACATCGCACAGATCGACGAGACGCTCGGTGTGCCGAAGCGCGAAACGCTTACCGTGATCGACACGAAGCGCGAGAGCGAGAGTGACGAGATCCAGCTTTCCAATTTCTCGCTGATGGAGGACAGAGAAAGCGGACATCTTGAGGTGGCATTGGCCAAGCTTTGTCAGTATGGCGGCAAGGAAAATTCGTATTTCTGCGATGCGTGGAGATATTATATTGAATTAGATGCCGAAGCGTGACTTCGGCGGAATGGAGAAGAATATGTTTCAGATTGCAATCGACGGACCGAGCGGCGCAGGTAAGAGCACGATCGCCAAGGCGATCGCCGCAAAAATGGGCATCGTTTAC
>JAEIGA010019075.1_pt1 | contig 10458 bp, 9 predicted proteins | sample 9270691 | NCBI WGS metagenome assembly JAEIGA01 (sample SAMN17057246, study PRJNA624740) | gut metagenome | biome: biome; isolation source: fecal sample | host: Bos grunniens | place: China: Xizang | collected 2019
ATTATTCCAGCAGGACCACCACCTATAATAGCTATATCATATTCCATTTTATCTATGGAGTTAATCTGTGTCTGTCTCTTGGGAATAGTACACATTCACGGATGTTTTCAGATCCTGTAAGTACCATAGTTAACCTGTCAGCACCTACTCCCCAACCGGCATGTGGAGGCATTCCATATTCGAATGCTTTTAAATAACTTCCAAATCCGTCTGGGTTTAAATCTCTTTCTTCAATTTGTTTTACGAGTAAATCGTATTGGTGAACACGAGTAGCACCTGAAGACAATTCTAAGTTATTATACATTAAATCAAATGCATGTGCATATTTTTCATCATCTTCGAATGGCATTACATAGAATGGCTTGATTGCAGAAGGCCATTTGGTTAAGAAGTAGAATCCTCCCATTGTGTCGCCTAATGCTTTTTCAGCTGCACGTGATAAATCTTCTCCCCAATCCATTTCGACACCTTTTGAGTTAATGATGTCTACTGCTTCATCATAGGTGACGTGTGGGAAATCGCCATCAGCTTCAGGCAATTCATGGCCTAAGATTTCTAATTCGTTTGCGCAGTTTTCATTTACATCTGCAATAACATTGACAAGCATATCATTTAAGACTTTCATCATGTCTTCATCATCCATAAATGAAGCTTCCGCATCTATGGAGACAGCTTCGTTCAAGTGTCTTAAAGTATCGTGCTCTTCTGCTCTGAAAATCTGGCCGATTTCAAATACTTTATCCATTCCACTACCCATCATCATTTGTTTGTACAATTGAGGGGATTGACCGAGGAATGCTTCTTTTTCAAAGTAAGTAATAGGGAATAATTCTGTTCCACCTTCGGTAGCTGAAGCTACAAGTTTTGGAGTATTAATTTCATAAAATCCATTTTCATAAAAGAAATCCCTTATTGTGTGTAACATTTGACCTTTGATTTTAAAGATTGCGGATACATTTTCTTTTCTTAAGTCTAAGAATCTTGAATCAAGTCTGGTATCAATTTCAGCTTTTACTTTTTCTGTTGGATCCATTGGTAAAGGCTGGTTAGATAAGCTTAATATTCTTGTTTCTTTAGGAATAATTTCAACACCGTTTGGTGCTTTTCCAGCTTCTTGAACAGTACCTTTAACTGCAACAACAGATTCTTTTCTAAAAGCTCTTAACTCTTCCAATATTTCAGCATCTACTTTTTTGGAAGGTGCTGTAATTTGTATTCTACCGGTTACATCACGAATGATTACAAAGATGATTCCGCCTAAATCACGGATTTCGTGAACCCATCCCATGATTGTAACATCTTCTCCATTGATTTCTGGAGTTGTATCTTTAGCATAATTAGTTCTTCTCCAATCTTTTAATAAACCTTGCAATTAATTCACCTCAGGTATAAAAATAAATTTTCATTATGTATTTAAATTTATAATTTATCTTTAATAAAACTATGTTAATTTTGGCTATGTTGTAATCATTTGTAAAATTTTCATTGATTTAATAATTTTTAAATCAGATTACTGAAATCTTTGCATGGCGAGTTAATAAAAAAAGTAAATGGGGATATTAATTTAAAATAACTTATCTAAATCGATAAATTTTAAAATAATATCTCTTAAGAATTTATTTGCTATAATTGCGAATATTAATCCTAATACGGTGAATATTATAATTTCATATCCTGAAAATAGTTCATAGCTGAACTTGAAACCGGATGAAATTTCTATACATGTGTTGGCCAATAGTCCAAATAAAAAACCGACAATAATTCCTGTAAGGCCGGAATTTAACAGATCTTTGAAAAATGATGCGGAAAAAATAATTCCTATGAATGCTGCTATTATTAAAGCAATTGGATAGCCAAAAGTTCCCTGGCCTGTTAAACCGACTATAAATGCAAATAGTATTCCAAGTACCAATGTGATTATGAATCCTAATATTGATGCAATAATCAATCTTTTGAAGTCAATGCTTTGAATTATCCCATCAGATGAATTTTCATCATCATCACCTATCTTTTGTCCACAGTTAGAACAGAATACTGCTTCATCTTCATCTAGCTCTTCGTTACAGTGTGGGCAATACTTTTTGTTTTTGTCATCTGTTGTTTTTACTGGTTTACTTTCCTTTTTTTCATTTTCAATTTTTTCCCCACATTCCGGACAAAACGTGGTGTTTTCTTCTATTTCTTCATTGCAGTGAGGACAAACAGTTTTTATTTCTAATTTTTCCCCACAATCAGGGCAAAAAGCTGAATTTGATTCTTTACCACAGTTAGGACATTCTACCATTTTATATAATCTCCTATTTATTATCAATTTAATAACATATTCCTAATGATATTTATTAAATTTATTTGATTTAAACGTTATGTAAAAATGATTAATAAAATTTTATATATAATTAAATATAAAAATCAATATTGTGTTTAAATTATATATAATTTTGGAGATTTTTTATGAAGCTTAATTCTCATATATTATTTCTCATAGCCATTGTCGGTATTATAGTGGTAGGAGTTGTGGGAGCCACTATGTTAAGCAATGGGCCTATGAAACAGGTAGATTTCGATGGAGTTAAAATTAATGTTCCATCCGATGCAAATTTTATAAGAACAAATGATGGTTTTGCTGACAGTAAATATGGTATTTCCATCCACATATTCAACGATAATAATTCAGCAACTAATTTTTTAAAAACTAAAAATGGGGCAACTGTTGTTTCTTTAAAAAATCAACCTCCTCAATCTGTTGCATTTAAGCATGCTGATGATACGAATGTTTTACTTACTAATGGTTTACAATTTGTTGACATTGGAGCAAGGGATGAAAATTTAGTTTCAGACATGGCTAATACGGTTGTTTTCGCTAATCATCAAAAAAGTGCTAAACCTGATCCTATCATTCCGCTTTTCACACCGCCTCCATATTTGGAGTTCCATCGTGATTTCTATTTAATAATGCCATTTATTGCTAAGGTGAATATGAATGAATTTAATATTGGCATAGTTGAAAATTCTCTTAATGTTACTATTAACGAGCACAATTCTGCTATTGATAATAATACATTCAACCAATATTCTGCCAAAGAATTCGAACAAAATACAGGAAATCCTCTTCCAAGTGCTGATCAGCAGAATACTTCACTTTTAGATAATCAAAATGTATCTAATGTTGTTAATTCAGTAGGTTCTGATAACCCATCCAATGGTAATTCTGCAAATGGTGGATCTAATCCTGGATCCAGTGGTTCTGGAAATGGTGCTAATTCTCCAGTTCCATCCATTTCTCCAGATGCAAATACTAACCATAATCCTGATGGTTCTGGTTCTTCCGCTTCAAGTGGCAGTGCGTCTTCTTCAGGTGGCAGTTCATCCCCTTCAAGTGTTAGTGCCCCTTCTTCAGGAGGTAATGCACCTTCAAATAATCAAAAACAAAAGTTAACTATGAGTGAAATAGAAAATTTGGTTAAAAAAGCATTGCCAAGTGGTTATACAATTGATGGTACTCCTACAGATGAAGGAAACTATTATCTTTTTAAAATTAAAGACCCATCAGGTAAAATTCAAAAAATGAAATTTGATGCATATGATGGTCATCAAATTAAATAAAAGAGAAGTTATAATTTCTCTTTTTTATTTTTATAAATATTATTAAGCAAAGAGGTATTTTATGTTTTGTCCTAAATGTGGAGAAGAAATAAAAGATGGTTCGAAATTTTGTAAACATTGTGGAACCCCAATAAAGTCTAAAACAGGTGCGAAAAAACCACCTGAACCAATTAAGACTTCAAATAATGATGATAGAAATAAAAAAATTATCATTGGTGTTTTAATTGCAGCCATTGTTATTTTGGCTATTGTGTTTGTAGGTTTTGGAACAGGTTTATTTAACAATGCTTCACCTAATGCTAAAGGTGCCAGCCCAGCACAGTCTGCTCCTGCTCAAAATTCCAGTTCTTCAGGCGCAGCTTCTGTTTCATTAAATAGCTTTCCAGTAAGTGAAGCTCCAGCTTTGGCTCAAGCTATTAAGAATGCAAATGGTAATTTCCCAATTAATTTCAAATCAGTTTCCTTGTCAAAGGCCCAATGTTTGTACATTTTAACTAAATCCATTTCTGAAATTAGTGATGGCCATCCTGATGCAAAAATATCTGTTGGGGATCCTTCATATGCACCACACCCTAGTGGACGTGATGCTTCACAGACTATTCAGCGTGCAAATTATGTAGATATGTCTAAAAGATTCTCATCATGGATTGAAAGTAATGGTGCTATTCCAAATTATGTTGGAATTTTCACTGGAGGAGTACCGGATATTTCTCCGGCAAGAATGTTAGATATTTGTGTTAGTATTTTAATGGAATACGGTAAAACTCATAATTTACCGGCTTCTGTAAATGTTTAAGTGATTTTATAATCACTTTTTTCTATTTTTTTTAATTTTACTGGGATAAAAAAAGTAAAAAGATAGAAAATTATTTTTCCAATCTTTTTTTAAATGAGTTTGAATGAGCAAAGAATCCTTCATATTCAGCTATTGGAACTGAAGTTTTTGCAAGTTCACCCAAACCTTCTTTTGTAATTCTTTGAACTGTAGGCTTTTTGATAAATGCCTCTGTTGAAAGGCCGGAATACATTTTAGCCCCGCCGCCAGTCGGCAATACATGATTTGTTCCGGATCCATAATCTCCTGCAGCTACTGGTGAATATTGACCTAAAAATATTGATCCGGCATTATTGATTTGTGATAGTGTTTTATCATCATCTTTTGTGGATATGATTAAATGTTCAGGAGCATACTCGTTTGTAACGTAAATTGCTTCTTCAAATGTGTCAGTGATAATAATTTTTCCACTTTTGGACAATGACTCTTCAATAATTTCACGTCTAGGGGCGATTTCAGTTAGTTTTAAAACGAACTCATTGGTTTTTTCAGCCAAATCTTTTGAATCAGTCACTAAAAAGCATGAAGCATTAGGGTCATGTTCTGCCTGTGCAAGAATGTCAGTTGCTAAAAATTCAGGTTCTGCACTTTCATCAGCAAGAATCAATACTTCAGACGGGCCTGCCGGAAATTCAATATCTACCTGACCGTAGACTAATTTTTTGGCAGCAGTCACGAAAATATTGCCCGGACCGACTATTTTTTCGACTTTAGGAACGGATTCGGTTCCATAGGCTAGAGCCCCAATCGCTTGTGCTCCACCTACCTTATAGATTTCATCAGCTCCTGCAATGTCTGCAGCTACAAGAATAGCATCAAGGATTTTACCATCTTTTTGAGGAGGAGTAACACAGACTACCTTTTCGACTCCCGCAATTTTGGCCGGAATAACTGTCATTAATATTGATGAAGGGTAAGCTGCTCTTCCACCGGGAATATAACATCCTGCAGAGTTTATTGGCCTTACGATTTGGCCGGCAGTGATTCCTGGGTTAACTTCCATTTCCCATTCTTCAGGTATTTGCTTTTTGTGGAATTTTTCAATGTTTGCCGCAGCTTGCTTTAAGGCAGCTAATAATGAGTCATCTAAGGTGTCATAGGCCTCTTTTATTTCACTTTCAGTTACTTTCAAATCATCGACTAAAACACCATCAAATTTCTCTGTATAGGATTTTACTGCTTCATCACCATTATTTTTAACATTGTTTAAAATCTCAGATACCGTATCCAGGACATTATTAACATCCTGTTCTGATCTTTTAACTGTTTCAGCCAAGTCAATTTCTGAGTATTTTAATATTTCCATTATAACACTACCTTAAGATAGCTCCACTGTCTGCAGATTGAACTAATTTTTGGTATATGCTTAACCAACCGTCAACATCGCTTTCCGGGTGTTTCACATTTTCTAGTCTTTTAGCTATTTCTTCATCACTTAATTCGACATTAATGGACCTGTTGTTAATGTCAATTTCAATTATGTCTCCATTTTGAACGGCTGCAATAGGACCTGATGCCATTGCTTCAGGTGAAACATGCCCAATACATGGACCACGTGTTCCTCCTGAAAATCTACCGTCAGTAATAAGACCAACATCTTTAATTCCCATTCCTGCAAGTGCAGAAGTGGCATTTAACATTTCTCTCATTCCAGGCCCACCTTTTGGACCTTCATAGATAATAACAACAATATCCCTTTCTTCAATTTCATGGTCAAATATTGCTTTTGTAACTTCTTCTTCAGAGTGATAAACTTTAGCAGGTCCTTTAAGATGCATTAATTCTTCTGCAACTGCACCTTTCTTAACAACACTACCATTTGGAGCAATATTTCCTTTAAGAATGGCTATTCCACCGTCAGCATGAACCGGATTATCTAATGGACGAATAACATTAGTATTTTTATTTTCAACATTTTCAAGGTTTTCTCCTATAGTTTTGCCGGTAACTGTTAATGGAGTATTATCAATCTTGTCATCCAATGTTTTCAATACTGCAGGAATTCCTCCTGCCAAGTGCAAGTCCATCATGCTGTCTTCACCTGCAGGTGAAATTAATGCAATGTGTGGAACTTCACGGCTGATTTTATCGAATAATTCCAAATCTACGTCAACACCTTCAACTTCACTGGCGATAGCTGGAATGTGCAAAGCAGTATTTGATGAACCTCCTAAAGCCATGTCAATTGCAATAGCATTGTTAAAAGCTTCTTGGGTTAATATATCGGATGGCTTAATGTCCTTTTCGACAAGTTCAATAATCTGTTTTCCGGATTCAAATGCCATCTGATTATTTTCTTCAGTATCCGCATGAGTTGTAGCACATAATGGAAGAGATAAACCTAGTGTTTCGGAAATACATGCCATTGTGTTTGCTGTAAATAATCCTGAACAGCTGCCCGGTCCAGGACAGGCACATTTTTCCATTTCATAAACTTCCTCTTCTGTTATTTTTCCTGCTGAGTGCTCACCGACAGCTTCAAAAACAGTAATTAAATCAGCATTTTTTCCTTTATAATTACCTGCAGCCATAGGTCCGCCTGTAACAACAATGCTTGGAATGTTTACACGGCATGCACCCATAATCATACCTGGAACAACTTTATCACAACTTGGAATTAATACCAATCCATCAAAAGCATGTCCTTTGGTCATACTTTCTACTGTAGCAGCTATTATTTCTCTGGAAGGAAGAGAATACTTCATTCCTTCATGATTCATACTAATTCCATCACAAATAGCCATGGTGTCAAATTCAAATGGAACTCCACCGGCAGCTCTAATTCCTTCTTTTACAAATTCAACAAGGTCTTTGAGATGAATATGTCCCGGAACAATGTCAGTAAAACTGTTAGCTATTCCAATGAACGGTTTTTTAAAATCGTCATCTTCAAGGCCACAAGCTCTCAAAAGAGACCTGTGTGGTGCTCGTTGAATTCCTTTTTTAATATTATCACTTATCATTTAATCGCCTACTAGGTTATAATTATGTAATTTAATTGTTTTAAATGTTATATTTTATTTGTGATTCAAATAATTTTTTCATGTTAAAGAATATTTTCAATTTAATGTGGTGTAAAAATTTAACTAACTGATTTTCGTTTTTCCCCATTAAACTTAAATAATCAATGTTACAATTGAAATAATGTTATATTTGCCTGAATAATGAATATTCAATTAAATTATTTGAATAATTTTAAATATCATATAAAACTTAATATTAATTGATGACTAAATTTCTCATTTAAAATCAATAAGTTATAGGTTGTTACAGTCATGTTGATGAATGAAGAAAAAAAATTAACGAAAGAACATTACAGGATTTTCGGTTTGAGCTGGGCAGGATGGGTTTTTGATTTCTATGATTTAATGTTATTTACATTTTTAGTATCCCATCTTCAGACTGATCTTCATTTTTCCGCTGAAATGCTCTCTTTGTGTCTGGGCATATCATTATTTGCTACTGGTTTAGGAGGTATTGTTTTTGGAGCATTGGGCGATAAATATGGTCGTAAGAAAGTATTGCAATGGACAATAATCATATATTCCATAGGCACTATGTTATCTGCATTTTCATGGTCTTTTTATTCATTAGTAATATTTAGATTTATAACAGGTTTAGGTGTTGGTGGAGAATGGGCTACCGGTCAGATTTACATTAATGAAACATTCCCTACCAAGTTAAGAGCAAAATTCGGAGCTTTTATGCAGTCTGGAGCGCCTGTTGGTGTAATTTTAGCTGCAATAGTGGGAGGATTAGTATGTCCAATCATTGGCTGGAGATTGACATTTCTAGTTTCAGTCCTTCCTGCACTTAGTGTTATTCACATTAGGAGAAGTCTTAAGGAATCCGATGTCTGGCTTCAAAATAAAGACCAATTTAAAAACAAACATCCCCTCCAGGAATTTAAAGAATTATTTTCAAAAGAATATAGAAAAATATTCCTGATGTGTTTGATATTATGCGGATTCGGTATGTCAGCATATTGGTATACCTATTCCTGGCTTCCAACCTACCTTGCACAGGAAAGAGGCTTGGCGGCTGTAGGTACAACATTTGGAATTGTATTAATTCAATGCGGTGATTTTACAGGTTATACCACTTTCGGTTATGTGGCCGATAAGCTTGGAAGACGTCCTGCATTTACCATTTACAGTTTTATTATGGGCATAAGTATAGCCATGATTACAATCTGCTGGAATCAGATTGCTGCAGTTCATGATTTAATATTCGTATGTATGTTTTTAACTGGATTTGGAACAGGATTCTTTGGCGGATTTGGTTCACTATTCTCAGAACTATTCCCGACAAAAATCAGAAATACGGGTGTTGGTACGGTATTCAATCTTGCACGTGGAGCGCAATTCCTCACACCTATAACAATAACTCTTGTTGCCACATACTTTGATTTGAGTTACGGTATTGCTATAGCTTCAATATTTGCAATATTGGTTGGTCTTTGGATTTGGGTATTCCCTGAAACAAAAGGAACATCCATTAATGAGTTGGACCAAAATATATAAACTATTTTACTCCTGTAAAATAGTTTTCCTTTTTTTATTTTAAAAGATAGTGTGTTGCGTTTTTAAATTAATATTAATACTTCGTGATATTAACTTTGGAGTGAAAACATAATATTTAATATATATAAATAACAAATATTTTATTTTATTAAGAGGGATTATAATGGATAGTCTATTATCTATTTGTGATATTAAAGAGGAAGTTTCATATATTATTGATTTAGCTATTAAAATTAAAGCAGGCGAAGTGGAAGATAAGCCTTTGGAAGGTAAAACTTTAGCAATGATTTTCCAAAAGTCCTCAACACGTACTAGAGTTTCCTTTGATGTTGGAATGTATCAGTTAGGCGGAAGAGGAATATTCTTATCTTCTAATGACTTACAGATGGGCAGAGGAGAACCTATTTCAGATACTGCTAAAGTGTTAAGTCGCTTTGTTGATGGAATAATGATTAGGGCTATTGAACATCAGGATGTAGTTGAATTAGCCAAATATTCTAACGTGCCTGTTATTAGCGGATTAACTAATTTAGAACATCCTTGTCAGGCATTGGCCGATATGTTAACAGTCAAAGAGCATTTTGGTTCCTTTGAAAATAAAAAAATATGTTTTGTTGGAGATGGAAACAATGTATGCAATTCCCTTCTATTGATTGCTCCTCTTTTAGGTATGGACATATCTGTGGCTTGTCCTAAAGGTTATGAACCATCTGAAGATATCTTAAAAATAGCTAATGAATATGCAAATGAAAACAATACTGAAATAACTATTTCTGACGATATTAATGTTGCACTGGATAATGTTGACATTGTTTATACTGATGTATGGGTAAGTATGGGTGATGAAGCTGAAAAAGCAAAAAGGGAAAAGGATCTCGCACCTTACCAGGTTAATCAGAAATTAATGGATATTGCTAATGATGGGGCCATATTTATGCATTGCCTGCCTGCAGTTAGAGACCAGGAAGTTTCAGCTGAAGTCATTGACGGTAATCAATCAGTCGTTTATGATCAAGCGGAAAATAGGCTTCATGCACAAAAAGCTATCCTTTATCATTATTTAAAGGATTAATGGCCGAGAATGGCAAATACTATAAATAAAAAGACTATACAAACACAGCACCAGCACCACCTATCATTATCATCATTTGAATTATTGCTGGTATTTGATGTATTGGCAGGTCTTGGATTAATCGGTCCCCTGCTGTCCTCAACTGTAACCTTTTTAGCTGTTGTTTCTTCTTTAGGCTCAGTTTCAGGCGTATCATGAACTAAGTTAATACCACATTTTCTACAGAATTTACTTCCTTCAGGATTTTCTTCACCACATTCCGGACAAAAACTCATAAATACACACCTACCAAATTAAAAAAGATTTTTACAGCTATTTTCATAAAAATAATCAAACCTATTCCGCCAATGAATCCGGTAACAAATCTTAGATTATTATTGCTTTCTCTCCACTTCAATAATTGAGTAAATCCATCAACTACTGCA
>JAEIGA010019076.1_pt1 | contig 10458 bp, 6 predicted proteins | sample 9270691 | NCBI WGS metagenome assembly JAEIGA01 (sample SAMN17057246, study PRJNA624740) | gut metagenome | biome: biome; isolation source: fecal sample | host: Bos grunniens | place: China: Xizang | collected 2019
GCAGATAACCGAACCGTCCTTTGTTTCGTATTTGCCGTCACAAACAAAGGTTTTTGAGTAGATATCGGGAATGTTTTCAATAGCACTTGCGGCGGTGATAATCTTCATTATCGAGCCGGGAGTGTAAATACCGGAAACAACTTTATCAAGAAAAACTGCAGAATAGTTTTCACTTGTAAGAAGATTCTGCGGTCTGTCTTCAACGTCATACGAAGGCTTCGAAACGCTGCAAAGAAGCTGACCTGTTTTATAGTTATAAACCGCAACCGCACCGTTGAATTCACCGAGTGCTTTATAGGCAACTTTGTTGGCTTCGCTGTCGATATTAAGGGTAATATCCGTGCCGTAACCTGTCTGTTTCAGATTATAAAGACCTTCAATCTTGCTGTAACCTGAAAGTATATCTCTGTAAAGATAATGGGTACCTGTGGAAATAAATCCCGACGTGTCGCCAACAACGTGGAGAGTACTTTTTCTGAGCGTTGCATTGTTTGCATAAACTCTCTCGTTATCGGAACTTTGCGCAAGAATAATGCCGTTTTTATCGTAAACCGTGCCCGCATTGGTCATAACACCGTTGCGGAAAAGATGGCGGTTTGATTTGTGAGATGCCCATTCGGCGCCGTTAATTGCGAGGCTGGAAACAAAAATTGCAACGCCCGCAAGGAACGCAAGAATAAGTGCATACAAAACCGCAGCACGCCTTGCCGTTACTCTCATGACGCCGCACCTCCCCTTGGTTTCTGAACGGAATTTGCGGGTCTTTTGAGCTTTTTAAGCTCGATATCGGGTTTGGGAGGTTCAAAGGGAGCACCCGCCGCTCTGATATAAGCGAGCAGACCCCAGGAGCAAATCATACTTGATCCGCCTCGGCTGACAAAAGGCAAGGTTACGCCCGTCAGCGGAAGTAAATCGGTAATGCCGAAAACGTTGAGCGAAAGCTGGAAAAGAAGCATTCCCGCCGCAGAAACAGCTGCAATCGCATAGAAAGTTGAGGCACAGGTTTTAGCTGAACGAACAGCAAAAACCGCAATACCAACGAAGCTGAGGAGAACTGCAAGACCGATAATAAGACCCATTTCTTCACAAATAAGGCCGAACACAAGGTCTGTTGATGCGGCATAAACGTCACGGATCTGACCTTCACCTATTCCGAGACCGAAGAGGCCGCCGCTTGCAGAATAAATAAGAACTCTCGTCTGCTGATAACCCGTTGTGTCCATAAAGTCCCAAACGTGACGGTATGCGGCAAAACGGTTTGCAACGTAGGGTTTAAAATAGATTACGAGCATTGCACCCATAAGCGCAACGGTGCAAATAAGAGCAATCGTTCTCACGTCGCCCGAGCGCATAAACGCAATCAAAATAAACGTAAAGAAGAAAATCAGCGCCGTACCGAAGTCTTTCATAAGGAAAAGCGCACCGACACAGCCGAGCGAAAAGATTATGTATTTGGTAAGACTCGCCGCAGAAATGAGCTTTTCGAGCGATGCCGCACCTACAAGAATAAACGCAACCTTAACGAATTCCGAAGGCTGAATCGAGAAAAATCCGAGGTCAATCCAGTTAAGAGTGCCGTTAATATCCTGTGCCATAACAAGATTGACCGCCAGAAGTCCTATCGCTCCCACGGCAGCGGGATAACGCAGAATGCCCGCAACGTGAACGTCCTTTATCAGAAGGTTCATTACTATGTAAACAACAAGTCCGAGCGCTATGGCAATAAGCTGTTTCAGCGCATAATCATCGCCTATTCCCGCACAAACGGTAAGCCCCAGACCCGAAAGGAAAAACGCTATGGCTTCAAGCTCAAAATAGTCGTTACCCGTAACGAGCGCACCGATAAGCATATACACCCACTCGGCGGCAATATAGCCAAAGAAAATATAAACCATTTTCAGGCTCAGCTCTTCCTGTCTGCAAAGCACACACGCCGCGCAAACAAGCTGAAACGCAGTCATCAGCGCCATAACGGTTATCTGCTGAAAATGCGTTGCTTTTTTTACTGCTGCCGTTGCCATAGTCTTCCTCCTTTCTGCAAAATTCATCATAGATGGTTATTATAACATATATTATAAAGAATTTCAAATAAAAGTTAATAATTTTGATTAGTCATTTTCAAAGAATGTTCATAAAAATCATTATTTTTATTAATCTTACTCTTTTATAATTAATTGGCGAATTTCTTATTTTTACATATAATATTATGGGATGAGAGCCTCTCTGTAATAAAATACTTGCAAGTGAGGGAAAAATAGTGTATAATGTTTTAAATATGATTATAATGGGTGTAGTGCCGACAGAGGGGAAGCGTAAAAAATGAACGCATATTTTGATAACAGTGCCACCACGGCACCGTGCTGCGAAGCGGTAAATGCGGTGTCTGATGCGATGACACGATGCTGGGGAAACCCCTCCTCTCTTCACGGAATCGGCAACATGGCAAACGAACTTCTTGAGCAATCAAGAGCCGATATCGCCGCCCGTCTTTCATGCTCACCCGAAGAAATTTTCTTCACCTCAGGTGGCACGGAAGCCAACAATCTTGCGGTTATCGGTGCGGCTCACCAAATGAAACGAATGGGTAACCGAATCGTTTCCACAAGCGTTGAGCATTCCAGCATTGATGACACTCTTAACCGCCTTGAAGCGGAAGGTTTTGAGGTAATCAAACTCAAGGTTGACAGTTACGGCAGAATCAACGAAAAAGATCTTTACGCCGCCGTTAACCAAAAAACAATTCTGATAACAATGATGCTCGTCAATAACGAGGTCGGCTCCGTAATGCCCGTTCAGGCGGCAAAACGCGCGGCAATGATGGCCCGCTCGCCCGCACTTATTCATTGCGATGCCGTTCAGGCTTTCGGCAAAATGCCCGTCAAGCCGTCAACCCTCGGTGTTGACCTTCTCACAATAAGCTCCCATAAAATCCACGGACCCAAAGGCGTCGGCGCACTTTATATCCGCAAAGGCGTAAAGATAAAACCCAGAACCTTCGGCGGCGAACAAGAAAAGAAAATCAGACCCGGCACCGAAGCAATGCCTCTTATTGCGGGCTTTGCCGCAGCGGCAAGAGTTCTTCCCGATCCGCAAAAAGAGCTTGAACACATCACAATGCTCCGTGACTATATGGTTTCAAAATTCGGTGAGCTCGGCGATATCGCCGTCAACTCTCCTCCCGATGCCTTGCCTTACGTTACCAACGTTTCTGTGCTCGGCATCAAATCAGAGCCGATGCTCAACTTCCTTTCAGACAGAGGAATTTACGTTTCAAGCGGTTCAGCTTGTTCAAAGGGTAAAAAGAGCCACGTTCTTACTCAAATGAATCTTGACCGCAGAAGGCTCGACAGCCCCATCAGAATCAGCTTTTCAAGATTTACAACAATCCAGGAAATAGATGCTCTTATTCTCGGAATTGCAGAAGCAAAAAAAGTTATAAGAGCAATAAAATAATCGGAGAATACAAATGAAAGAAATAATTTTAATCAAAAACGGCGAGCTTGCTCTCAAAGGACTTAACAGAAGAACTTTTGAGGATATGCTTGTTAAGAATATGCGCCGCAGACTCGATTCTGCCGGCAAATTCAAGTTCACCATCTCCCAGTCAACCATCGTTGCTGAACCCGAAGACGGTGCAGACCTTGAAGAAGCAGTTGAGCGCATCAAAAAGATTTTCGGCATTGCGGGCTTTTCCAGAGCTGCCGCAGTTGAAAAGGATATGGAAACTATTCTGAGAAGCGCCGAAGAATATCTGGCTCCCCAGCTTCTCGGAGTGCGTACTTTCAAGGTTGAAGCAAAACGTTCCGACAAAAAATTCCCTCTCAACTCACCCGAAATCTGCAGAGAAACGGGCGGCTACCTTCTCCGCAAGTTCCCCCACCTTGAGGTTGACGTTCATAACCCCGACCTTGTTGTTACCGTTGAAGTCAGAGATACTCATGCTTATATTCACGGCAAACAGATCAAAGGTGCGGGCGGTATGCCCACAGGCTCTGCCGGCAGAGCAGCCGTTCTTATTTCGGGCGGTATCGACAGCCCCGTTGCCGCTTATATGATGGCAAAAAGAGGCCTTGAACTCATTGCAATCCATTTTGCATCGCCCCCCTACACAAGCGAAAGAGCCGAGCAGAAGGTTCATTCGCTGTTAAAACAGGTAAGCAAATATTCGGGCAGAATAACTCTCTACGTTGTTCCGTTCACGGAAATTCAAGAGCTCATCAAAGATAACTGCCCCGAAGATATATTCACGGTTGTTATGCGCCGTATGATGATGAGAGTTTCGCAGATTGTTGCTCAGAGAGAGCATTCAGGCGCACTCATCACGGGCGAAAGCGTGGGTCAGGTTGCAAGCCAGACAATGCCCGCAATCGCTTGCACGGATGCAGTATGCGAAATGCCCGTGTTCCGTCCTCTCATCGGTATGGACAAGGACGAGGTTGTTGCAATCTCAAGAAAAATTGAAACATTTGATATTTCAATCCTTCCCTATGAAGACTGCTGCACGGTATTCACACCGAAGCATCCCAGAACAAAGCCCACAATCGACTACGTTGAAGAATGTGAAAAGGCTCTTGACGTTGACACACTCGTTAACAAAGCGGTTGAGGGAACAAGATTCATTCATATTAACGCTTATTAAGGAGAACCGATATGTCAGTTTGCGAAATACTTTCCGTCGGCACGGAAATTCTGCTCGGCGACATACTTAACACCAACTCAAGATATCTTTCGCTTGAGCTCGCAAAGCTCGGCATCTCCGTTTTAAGACACACAACCGTCGGCGATAACGCTGAAAGACTTGCCGCCGCATTAAAAACAGCGCTCGACAGAAGCGACATAGTTATTGCAACGGGAGGCCTCGGCCCCACCGCCGATGATATCACAAGAGACGTTTGCTGCGAAGTTATGGGATTTGAGCTTACGCTTGATTCAAAAATCGCAGACGGTATCCGAAATTATTTTGAATCCAAGGGCATCAATATGCCCGAAAGCAATCTCCGTCAGGCCTATGTGCCCGTTGGCGGCACGGTGTTTGAGAATAACCACGGCACCGCACCCGGTCTGGGCCTTAAGAAAAACGGCAAATGCGTTTGCATTCTGCCCGGCCCTCCCTACGAAATGGCTCCCATGTATCACGAAAGCGTTGTGCCCTTCCTTTCCGAATATTCTGAAGGCTCGATTGTTTCGCACACGGTGAGAACTATGGGCATCGGCGAGAGCGCAATGGCAGAGCTTTGCTCCGATTTGCTCGAGATGGAGAATCCCACCGTTGCGCCTTACGCAAAAAAAGGCGAGGCTCTTCTCCGCGTTACCGCAAAAGCAGACAATGCCGAAGAGGCAGAAAAACTCTGCGTCCCCGTAATTGATGAAATCTGCGGAAGGCTCGGCAATTTTGTTTACGGTATCGACAGCGAAAGCATCGAGCAAAGAGTTGTTGAACTTCTTAAAGAAAACGGAATGACTCTTGCCACGGCAGAAAGCTGCACTGCGGGATACATTCCCAAAAGGCTTACGGACATTCCCGGAGCAAGCAGCGTTTTTGAATACGGTGCAATCACCTATTCAAACGAAGTTAAGCAAAAAGTTCTCGGAGTTAAAGAAGAAACTCTGAAAGCATACGGAGCGGTCAGCGAACAAACCGCAACCGAAATGGCGGCGGGCATCCGCAGAATTTCCGGCTCCGACATAGGAATAGCCGTTACGGGTATTGCAGGACCCGGAAACGACGGCACAAACAAACCCGTCGGCCTCTGCTATATAGCAATCAATGCCGAGGGATACGAAAAATGCGAAAAGATAGAAACGGGAAAGAATGACAGAGAATATAACCGCTATGTAACGGCATCTCGTGCACTTAATCTTGTTAGAGTTTATATAGAAAACAAGGAGAGAATAAAATGAAGAACAACAAAGTACTGCTGATTCTTTGTTCGGTTTTTGCTGTTGTTGCAATAGTTTTCGGTACTCTTGCCGCAATGAATTTCTTCAAACCCGATGTTCAGGCAGAAATCGAAACCAAAGCGGCCGAATATGTTATGAGCCAAGACACTAAAATCGATGCTCTTGCAGACACAATCGGCGGGGTTATCTCAAAGGATATGAAGGAGCAGACAAGCTATCCCGAAGGTATCCTTGAACAGTTTAAACAGGCATATGCAATCAACAACAATCTTGTTGGCTGGCTCTCAATTCCGGGCACGGAGCTTGACACCGCTGTGCTCCAGAGCGACGATAACAGCAAATATCTTTATAAAGACTTCTATGAAAGAAGCACAGGCAGCACAACATCAACAAACTACGGCAATCTTTATCTTGATTACCGTTGCATAACAGACGGAATCTCAAACAACACCGTTCTTCACGGCCACACCACCGGCAAATCGGACAACGTGCCCAAACAGGTGTTCCGCTCTCTTTATGATTACCGCAACAAAGAAAACTTCATCAAAAATCCTATAATCAAATACAGTACTCTCTATAAAGAATATACATTTAAAATATGCGCCGTTTTCCTTTCAAACACTCAACCTCAACACGATAACGGCTATTTCTTCAACTATATCTATCCCGATATGGGTCAGAATAATATGGTTGGATATATCGAACAGGTTAAGCAGAGAATGCTTTATGATACGGGCGTTTCGCTCGAACCGACAGACAAGGTAATCACCCTTTCAACTTGCATTTATGACTACGGCAAAGACGTGGACACAAGGCTTGTTGTTGTTGGCAGACTTCTTCACGAAGGCGAAAGCGAAGCAATCGATGCCTCCCTCGTTAAGGACAACCCCGATTACCGCAGACCCCAGGTATGGTACAACAGAAAAGGTCAGACCAACCCCTATAAGAATGCAGAAAAATGGCAGCCCAGTGCCAACTGATATACGGAGGACTAAAAGATGTCTAAAGATAATATGAACGAAAACAAAAAGCCTTTAATTCCCGATGAACTCAGTTCAATCGCTGATGACGAAGCAATAAGAGAAATCGATTTTGGCGATTTTCTTGAAGAAAGCAACGCTTCCGCACCTCTTTTTGAAGGATTCCACGAAGATATCGAAAAAACAGAAAAGAGCCTTGAAAACGAGCTTCAGAGCCTCTACGACGACATTATGAGCAGCGGCCCCGATAACGCAATCGTTCCCAAGCCCCTTTCCGTTCTCACTTCAAGCGAAGCAGAACCCAAAAAGATTGCTCTCTCAGACCCCGAAGAAAACAAAGAAAACGTTGAAAACTTCTGGGCAAATCCCGATGAATACTTCGATGATGATATTCCCGTTGTTTCGCTTGACGATAACGGCAAGGAAGTTCCCGCTTCCGCAGACGGCGATTTTGCAAAGAACGATATCTTCAGCATGATTGATATGCTCAAGGCGGACACCTCAAACGACGAGGGTTTCAGCAACATTCTTTCAGAAATCGAATCAAACCAGGAGATTGTTCCCGTTGGCAGCGAACTTTCCGCAGCGGCACACCTTGTTTCAGCTGTTCCTGAAGAGGAAGAGCTCGATATGGATTCTTTTGAAACCGAAGAGGAAATCTCTCCCGTTAAAGAAGCTCCCGCAGCAGCTGTTGACACTTCCTCAGATGAGTTCGAAAAAGAGCTTGCAGAACTTCTCGGTGATGCACCTTCCGCTCCCGCCGAAGAAATCCCCACAGAAGTAATTGCCGAAGAAAAAGCAGAAGGCTTTGTTATCAACGTGCCCGATGACGGCAACGACTACGATAAAGCAGCGGCTGCTCCCGAAAAGCTCTACGTTGCCGCTCCCATGAGCAACGCAACTCTCTCCGACGACCCCGAATTTCTTCCTGAAATCGACATTGAAAATGAGGATGGCGGCAAAAAGCGCAAGAAAAAAGAAAAAACCGCAAACGAAGCCAAATCCTCCGGCGGTGCGGGCGAAGTTATCAGAAAAATCGTGCTTTCAATTTCAATAATCACAATTATCGTCAGCAGCGCAATTCTTGTTAACACCTATTTTATAGAGCCTTTCAGATTCAAGGCAGACGCAGAAAAGCTTGAAGCACAGATGAACGAAGGAATCAACAACCACAGCGATATGATTGTTGAAGAAGTTCAGGTGCCCGATACCAACACAGACTATCCCGAAGGTATGCTCGCAAAATATGCTCAGCTTTACAGCGCAAATAACGACCTTGCCGGCTGGATTTCAATCCCCGGTTTTGAAATCAATCTTCCCATTGCTCAGGGCAATGACAACAACTACTATCTCAAGAAGGATATCTACGGCAAATACACCCGCTACGGTGTTCCCTTCTTTGATTACAGAATGACCGACTTCGTAAACCTCCATAGAAACAACGTTATCTATGGCCACAATATGCGCCATGATGACCTTATCTTCGGTATGCTCGAAAACTACCGAGGCATTGAAGACGGCTTTGCAAGAGCTCCCGTAATTGAATGTAACACAATCTACGGCGACCACACATGGTTCGTTTATGCCGCATTCCTCACAAACGCAAAGGAAAAGGACGATAACGGCTATGTTCTTCCCTACAACTTCATCGATATCGGCGATGCAAAGTTCCAGTCATATATCGAAGAAATTGATAAGAGAAAGTTCTATACAACAGGCGTTGATATTGCTCCTACGGACAAAATCCTCACTCTTTCAACCTGTGCATACGACTTTGACGATGCCAGACTCGTTGTTGTTGCAAGAGAAAGAAGACCCGGCGAGAGCCTCAACGTTGATGTTTCAAAAGCATATTACAACCAGAATCCCAAATATCCTCAGGCTTGGTACGATATAAACAAAAAGACCAATCCCTATGCAGAGGATGCTCGTTGGTAAGCTTTAACTATTTTAAAGATTAAGGAACGGTGATTTATATATGAACAGAAAGGTGATTATTTGCACGCTCTGTGCCCAGTCGGTGCAGGGTGCGGCGGATTATCTTGAGCGAAAAATCGGTGTCTATTCCGAAAACCTCAGTGTTGAGGATTTCGGTGATATCTCCGTGTTTGCAGCAAGAGCAGCTGACCTCGCAGAGGACGGCAATATTGTTGTTGCTGCCGCACCGCTCGGTATGTTTCTCAACGCAAAGCTCCGCTTCCTTAAATCCTTATCTTTAAAAGCCGTTAAAAGCTCATCAATCCTCGCCGCTATGGGCACAAATGCCCCTCTCAACGTTAAAGAATGCGACCTTCAGGCGGCTGTGCCCCATAAATCAAAGGTTTTCCTTTCGCAAGACGGCCTTTACTCCGCTTTTGCCGCTGATGATGACGGCAGCACGGTAGTTTTTGTTCCCCTTGACGAAGGAAGGCTCAGCTATCTTTTCACCTCAGGACTTGAAGGCATTTTCTCCGGCAGCGAAAACGATTCCGCCGCATCGCCTTACATAGCTCCCGCACAGCCCAAAACGAAAAAACAAGAACTCAACGAAAGAGTATCCGCCGTTATTTCAAGCGGAAAAACCGTTGCTGTTTCTTCGTGCGGAAGCGGAAAACATCTTTTATCTGCAATTTCATCCGTCCCCGACTGCGAAAAGGCTTTTGTTGCCGATTCCGCAATCGGTGAGCGAGAAGAAAACGAAAGCGCTACGGATTATATTGCACGGTGCGCAAAGATATCCAAAGAAAACTCAGGCACAGACCTCGGCATTGCAATTTCAGGCGTTTATAACGACAATGAAGCAGACGGTAATTTTGTTATCGTTTGCGTTGCAGATTCAGACAGAGCAAAGGCTACAAAGGTTTATGCAAACCCGGGCGAAGACAAAAAGCTTCTCATTGTTGCCGCAATAATCAAGCTCTGCCAGATGTTGGACGAGCTTACGGTAACGGGTTTGGTTAACCCCGCTGTTGCTGCCACTGCAAAAAAATGGAAAAAGAACAGCAAAACACCTCTCATTATTACAATCATCGGCATTGTTATTGCCATCATCGCTTGCGTTGTTGCCGCGTTCGTGCTTTCGGGTCAAGAAGACGATACCTCAATGACCTTTGCGGAACAAAACGGCTATATTCAGCAAGAAAACACTCTTCCCTCAGAAAACAATTATTATAACGACTATCAGGGCGGCAGCTATCTCGGTATGAGCGACACAATCTCGCCCGATTTTGAGCCAGTTGTAACAACTTCAACCACTTTCGGTTTCCTGACCACAACCAGAAGGTTGACAACAACCACTGCTCGCACAACAGTTAAACAAACGGTCACAAAGCTTGTAACAACGGTTGTTTCAACCACAAAGCTCATCACAACCACTCTTAAGCCGACCACTACAACAACCACCACCAGACCGACTACCACCACAACAACTACTACAACAACTACCTCAACCACCGCATCTTCAACAGCGCTGACATCCGATGCTTCAACCACCGTACCCCCCTCAACCGATACTTCCTCAACATCGGGCACAACAGGTACAGGCTCAGGCAACGGCGGCGGCAAGTTCATCTTCAGAGTATACGGCTACGGTCACGGC
>JAEIGA010019077.1_pt1 | contig 10457 bp, 7 predicted proteins | sample 9270691 | NCBI WGS metagenome assembly JAEIGA01 (sample SAMN17057246, study PRJNA624740) | gut metagenome | biome: biome; isolation source: fecal sample | host: Bos grunniens | place: China: Xizang | collected 2019
ATGGTTGTTTGTATTATTACAATCCTCGCACTGCAACCAACAAGTGGATTCGCTCGCTCCCAATATCTACCACAATTGGCAGCCATGTGTTCTGCAGAGCGAAGTAAAGAATACTAAATAATTTTTTATAAAAAAGCGGTGCGACCATCAGCCACACCGCTTAAGCAAACAAAATATCATATTAACTTTATCCGCATCAATGATGGAAAAGTCTTATTCCCGTAAAGCTCATTACCATTCCGTACTTGTTGCATGTATCGATAACATGATCATCACGGATAGAGCCACCCGGTTCAGCAACGTATTTAACGCCGCTTTTATGAGCTCTTTCAATATTATCACCAAAGGGGAAGAAAGCATCAGAGCCTAAAGCAACATCAGTATTTTTATCAAGCCAAGCGCGCTTTTCTTCTGCTGTGAATACATCAGGCTTAACCTTAAAAATACGTTGCCACTCACCCTCGGCAAGAACATCCATATAATCCTCACCGATATATAAATCAATTGCATTATCACGATCAGCACGCTTAATACCATCAACAAATTGAAGTCCCAAAACTTGAGGAGATTGACGAAGGAACCAATTGTCAGCCTTGCTTCCTGCAAGTCGTGTGCAATGAATACGAGATTGCTGTCCGGCACCTATGCCGATTGCCTGTCCGCCCTTAACGTAGCAAACAGAGTTTGATTGAGTATATTTCAATGTAATCATGGCAATTGCAAGGTCAATTTTTGCGCTTTCGGGAAGCTCTTTGTTCTCTGTAACGATTTGGTCAAAGAAACCTTCTTCGATTTTCAGCTCATTTCTGCCTTGCTCAAAAGTTATACCGTATACATCTTTGTGTTCAATTGGCTCAGGTACGTATTCAGGGTCTATTTCGATTACATTGTATCCGCCTTTTTTCTTCTCTTGCAATATTGCCAAAGCCTCAGGTGTGTATCCCGGAGCTATAACTCCGTCGGAAACTTCGCGCTTGATTAAGAGTGCGGTAGCCTCATCACACACATCAGAAAGAGCAATAAAATCACCGAAAGAAGACATTCTGTCAGCACCGCGAGCTCTTGCGTATGCGTTTGCGATAGGTGAAAGCTCAAAATCAACATCCTCTATCCAATAAATCTTGCGTTCTACATCATTTAAGGGTAATCCTACTGCCGCACCTGCAGGAGAAACGTGTTTAAAAGATGTTGCAGCAGGTAAGCCTGTTGCTTGTTTAAGTTCTTTTACAAGTTGCCAACCATTGAATGCATCGAGAAAATTTATATATCCCGGTCTGCCGGAATGAATCTTTATAGGCAACTCTTTTCCGTTTTTCATGAAAATTTTTGAGGGCTTTTGGTTAGGGTTACATCCGTATTTTAATTCTAATTCTGTCATCATGTGCCTCCGAACTACTGTAAATTATTTGTTTTTATTAATTATTCTTGTATCGTACTTGCCTGTTTCAATGTCGATATAGCGAACAAATAAAGAAACTTTGTTGTCTTCGTTAAGATTTGTCCAAACCATATTTGTAAACTCATCTATATCGCCCTCGATTGCAATCTGTTTGGGCTCACCCTCAAAACTTGGCAATGGATTACCATCACATTTGTATGTATGAATAAATCTACCCTCGCCTGCAACGGGATTTTCGTATGCAAAAGTAAAACGGTTACAGCTTGAAGGATCGCCGTAATTAGATTTTAAAATTGACATTGCATAATTGTACTTGCCATCCTCCACATGCATAATACCTGAAATTCTCGGTGTGTAGTTGGGAGCATCAGGCTCAAATTCTCTTGTGCGAAGAGCTTGCTCAAAAGTTTGTTGCTTGTCCATAAGCTCATAAATCGTATCTGTCTGGTCACCGTTTGTAACGATTGTTTTATTGCCCAAGACACGAACAGGGGCATAAATTATAAGGCTGGGGTCGCTCAACTTTGAAGGATCAAATGCTTGTGTGCGTATTCCTTTACCGTCCTCTACGAAAACGCGGTTTCTGCTGTTAACGCTTCTTCCCATTATAAAATATGCAGTTACAGCATACTTGCCATCTTTTGATTTGCCGATTACTATTCCCCTACCGGGATATGAATTGCTTTTTAACTCTTGCTCCAATGAATACATTTCAAGCATCCTCCTCATGATAATATATTATAAATTTAAATTTGTTATTTCAAATACATACGTAGCAGGTCCTTCCATAAAAGCAGAACCCTTTCCGTCCCAAGAGATAAGTAAATCGCCGCCCAACAAATGTACCGTTACATCTCCCGGCTTACAATATCCGTTAAGTATAGCTGCAACAGCGGCGGCTGTGGCACCGCTTCCGCAGGCAAAAGTCTCTCCGGAACCTCTCTCCCACACTCTCATATTGAGCGTATGGTCGTCAACCACTTGTATAAATTCAATGTTCGCCCTGTCAGGGAAAAATTTATGATTTTCAAGCTTCGGTCCGATTTTTTCTATTTCAAGTTTATCAACATCATCAATAAATTTAACTCCGTGGGGATTTCCCATATCAACAAGTGTTAAATTATGAATTTCACCGTCAACTTCTAAGTCTGCATGTGCCTCTGTCCAGCCCTTTACACCCGGAATAAGCGGCACACCCATATCTACGCGTGAGCCTACACAAACACCATCTTCTATTTTTAATTTTAAGTGTTTTACTTGCCCTCCGGACTCAACATCCACGCAGTCTTTTGTAACATATCCGTTATCATACAAATATTTACCCACACAACGTATACCATTGCCGCACATCAAGCCATACGAGCCATCTGCATTGTACAGACGCATTTCAAACTCAGCCTTCTTTGAAGGGCAAATTAAAATCAATCCGTCAGAACCAACGCCAAAATGTCTGTCTGAAAGCTTAATTGCAAGCTCTGAGGGATTTTCTATCATTTCTTCTATGCAGTCTGCATAAACATAATCATTTCCCAAACCATGCATTTTAACTAATTTCATTTAAATATCTCCTCAAACATAATCACTTCGGATTTTATCACATCAAGGCGTTTATTACAACAGCCACAAGCCACAAAACAAGCAAATGAGCAGGATAAAAAGCATAAAAACCATACTTAACATACTGCGCTTTAGGTTTGCCGATAGGCCACTTTCCCTTTTGTCCGTTGTATAAAAATATAAGCGGCAAAGCCAAAAGCGAGAACACCTGAAGCATCTGCCATGTACTTAAAGTTGGTATGCCCGGGTCTTTCCCAAAAATCCATAAAACAGGTAATAACACCCAATCCAAAATATACGAATAAAACACACTGCACAGCATTCCCAATGCAGTTAAAAGCTTTCTCATATAGCCCCTGCCATAAAACACCGTAAAAACAAAAGCCATCAAAATACCTTTTTCGCCATAATCAGAATCTATAAAACCTAAATAATACGTACTGAATACAGCTGCCGTAGGCAAAAACGCAACCCATTTCGCCACATTATTTCTGAGCATCGCGTCAGTTATCCAAATACAAATTAAGCATATAAACAAAGTCACAAAAACATTGCCATTCGCGCAAAGAAGTTCCCCTTCTGTAAACAGAGAAAACGGTATCTGCGAAATAATTGCAAAAATCCCCAACCTTACAGCATACATTACTCTGTTTGACGAGTGCTTATAGCCATTGTAAAGCAAATATAAATACAACGGGAAAGCCAATCTGCCTATTATTCTCAATATGTTGATATTAAAAGCGAAACCTATGTGGTCTAAAAGCATCGAAACACAAGCTATTATCCTTAAAGCCATTGCACTCACGGCACTCACACTCCGTATAAATTAATTCACCATCATAGTACTATATATTTTCCTGTTTTTCAATGTCAAAGCCAAAATTACTAAAGCAAGAGTAACAAAGCTTATTATTAAGCCTGCAGTAAATCCGGGCACATTATATTCAATTTCAACATCATGAACACCAAAGGCAATGTCAAAGCACAACAAACCATCCTTCAAAGCATAAGTTTGAACCTTTTTACCGTCAACTTTTACACTCCACGCATCATCATAAACAAGGCTCGTAAAAACAGCTCCGTCACAAGAAGCCTTCACAGAGCCTTTTATATATCCTGAACCCCACTTTGCAATATTAAGTGCATTGTCATTTAAAGTTTCGACAGCTTCTTTAAACAATGATTCGTCCAACAAATAAAAAACATTCCCGTTTGTATTTACTCTTGATGTCTCTAAAGTAATTTTCGCCGTTTCACCTGCTGTATAATAACCCAAAAATTGCACACAATCTGTTTCACCTGTAAATAACGTAATATCGTATTTACCATCAATCTTCATAGTTGTATCGCCACTGCCTTTAGGGAAATATGCATATAACGGGCCTGCATTCGGCACTTGTACGGAATACTCAACGTAGCCGTCACCTCGTTCTTCAAAAACATCACCGTTTGCCTTGGACAATTCTTTAAAATATGAAATATCATTATCAAGCATACAATTAAGTAAATAGTTTTGAGACTCGATACTGTCAGATTTCCAATCGAAATTTTTTAAATTATTACTGACAGCAATACAAGGCATAACAGCATAAGGATTTCTATATAAAACTGCAGAATCCTCCCGTGTAACTGTATCGTAATGTTCATAAGGAACGCTGCACCAAGAAATTATTTTACCTCTGTCATCAAGTCGAGAAATTCCCGCATCACTCATAACATATTTTACAGAAAACAGTGCGTCGGTAACTGCTGTCGAACCTGCATAAGAGCTCCAATACCAGCTTTGCGCAAAACCCATTTTTTTAAAGAAATCATTGAGATTTTTATTAAAAGACGAGCTGTAATGATTTATTCCACCATATCCTAATGCAACAGGCTCATTAAAGGTACGCTGAAAACCCGAACCGATTCTGTAAAATTCCCCCTCTGCATCCTTTTCAGCGGCTGTCGCCAAACTTTCCGTAAGAAGCTTATAATCTCTGTGCTTTTCGTATATCTCATACCTGTGGTCTCTATCCAATCCCGCGAAGATATAGCCGGCATTCGTGTATGTTTCCGCAGCGGCAACAGCTAAAAAACAAGCAAGCATAACAGCGCCGGCGATACGGAATGCAGGCTTTCTTGTACGTGTTTGCGACAATCTTAACAAGATTACGGCAAAAAAGAGCAATAATACAGTTATAATTAAAAATTTAATACTCAAATCATATTGTTCTTTTGGCAAATTGCTATCGGGTAAGTTTTTAACATAGACAAAATAACTTGCTGTCAGCAACGAAAAAATTATATGGCTTGCATAATGTATTTCTTTAAACTTCGCGGCGGCCTTGGCTGCTGTGAAAACCATTATAAATCCAAACAAAAAGAAATATCTGTATGGGAACCAGTTAGGTCTTTGAAAAACGTGCCATGCAATATCAATCTTATAAAAATATGTGCTTGCGGCGATAAATACGGTTATTACGGCCGTCATAATTTTTTCTTTAACTGATATACTTCTGATAAAAAAGTATCCGAAAAACAAAGCAAATATTATTATGCCGCAATAGAAAAAAGGAGTGCCGTTATTTGTTATGCCGTCATAAGCTCCTATAAAAAATTTATTCAAAATTCTTGACAACTCATAGTTTATTCCGTTTTCGGGAACTATTGATGCATTGCCGATTTTACCTTCGAACAAAGAAAAAAATGTTGGAATCAAAAGCCATGCACCTAGACCTGCTGCCACAGCAACGCTTCCGACAAATTTAGCACAGAAAGAAAAACTTTTGCGCAAGAAAGCAACGCCCTCTCGAACAAATATATAAAGTACATAAAGGCAAGAAAAAATGCCTATCATATACGAAATATAATACGTAGACACAAATAAGAATGTGTAGGAAACGCAAAGTAAATACGGTTTCCCGCCTGCGGCTAATTTCTCTGTGGCAAGAATAATTATAGGAAGCCATATAACGCCGTCAAGCCACATAAGGCACATTGAGTAAGCAATGTTATATGACATCAGCCCATAAAAAATTGCAAAAATAACATTTCGAGCCTTATTTTTACTGAAATGATTCATCAACATGCCGAAAGTCAGTCCGCACAAGCCGATTTTCAGCAAGGTGAGTACAAATACACCAATATGCATATATTCATTCGGGAAAAGCAACGTAATAAACGAAAGGGGCGATGCAACGTAATACGCGAACACGCCTGCATAGTTGCCTCCCAGCGCCTTTGACCACGAAAACAAAATGCCGCCATTTTGTGGGTTAATGTTTTTTAAGCCGCAAAAAAATTCGGAATATTGTCCCGACATATCCATAATCATCAAAGATTTTTCGCCAAAAGGAGCAAAACCGTAAGATATAAAAATCGCCAGCAATATTACGCAAGGAAGCACAAAACAGGCCGCCAAAAGCAGACCTGTTTTAGTTCTTTTTGATGTCATTATATTTTTAATTTTTGCATTGCGGACAATTTGCATAATCTCTCCGTTATTCTAATTCAAAAGCACCCGTATAAAGTCTGTAATACGTACCCTTTTCCGAAATCAATTTATTATGGTCGCCACGCTCAATTATGCGCCCGTTCTCAAGCACCATTATAACATCAGAGTTTTTAACAGTCGACAATCTGTGAGCTATAACGAAAACCGTTCTGCCCTCCATAAGTCTGTCCATACCCTTTTGAACAATAGCCTCTGTTCTTGTATCAATTGACGAAGTTGCCTCGTCAAGAATCATTACCGGCGGGTCTGCAACAGCCGCCCTGGCAATAGCAATAAGCTGCCTTTGCCCCTGTGACAAGTTTGCACCATTATTTGTAAGCTCAGTTTCGTATCCTGCCGGCAGACGAGTTATAAAGTCATCTGCTCCTGACAATTTAGCAGCCTCTATACACTCCTCATCCGTTGCATCAAGTCTGCCATAACGAATATTATCCATAACCGTACCTGTAAAAAGGTTTGTTTCCTGAAGAACGATTCCCAACGAGCGACGCAAATCCGATTTTTTTATTTTATTAATATTAATACCATCGTACCTGATTTTGCCATCCTCTATGTTATAGAAACAGTTTATAAGATTTGTTATGGTAGTCTTACCTGCACCCGTTGCTCCCACGAAGGCCACTTTTTGTCCCGGCTCTGCATATACGGAAACATCGTGCAGCACTTGTTTTCCCTCCGTGTACGAGAAATCAACATTTACAAGTCGTACATCGCCTTTAAGCTGTGTATATGTGAGTGTGCCATCGTGATGAGGATGTTTCCACGCCCATTTGCCTGTACGTTTTTCACTTTCGGAAATGTTGCCCTCTTTATCTATTTCAGCATTAACCAATGTAACGTATCCGTCATCTACTTCAGGCTCTTGATCCATAAGGTCAAAAATTCTCTGCGCTCCGGCAAGTCCCATTACAATAACATTTATTTGCTGAGAAACTTGATTGACATTGCCTGTAAATTGCTTTGTCATATTCATAAAGGGCACAACAATACTTATGCTGAAAGCCATACCTGACAAGCTGAAATTATCTGCACCGGACAAAATAAACAATCCACCGCAAACAGCTATGATAACGTATAAAATATTGCCTATATTCATGATAATCGGTCCCAAAACATTGGCGTATGCATGAGCTTTGCTGCTGTCTTCAAAAAGTTCCTCGTTTATTTTATCAAAATCTTCTTCGCATTGTTGTTCGTGATTAAAGACCTTAATAACCTTTTGACCGTTCATCATTTCTTGTACAAAGCCCTCTGCCTTACCTATTGATTTTTGCTGGCGAATAAAGTATTTTGCTGAGCCTCCGCCCACTTTCTTGGAAACAAGCATCATAACAAAAACACCGGCCAGCACAATCATTGTCATCCATATACTGTAATAAAGCATTACGGCAAGCACACCGATAACAATTACAGCAGACTGCAAAAGTGCAGGTATGGCACGTGAAACAAGCTCACGAAGCGTGTCAATATCATTCGTATAATGGCTCATTATATCGCCATGCTTATGTGTATCAAAATATTTAATAGGCAAATTTTGCATACCGTTAAACATTTTGCCTCTCGCCTTATACAAGAATCCCTGTGTTATATATGCGCCAAGTTGATTGAATACCGCAACAGATAAAAGTGAAATAACATACACTACTATAAGTGTAATTATAAGTGGAAATATCTTATCAAACACATAATCCCATTTGCCGAGGTTGTTTTTATTATCTAATATCGCGTATATTTTTTGTGTAAATATTGCAGGCAAAACGGATACTATCGCCGAGAAAACAATACAAACTGCAGTAACAGGTACAAGAACGGGATAGAATTCTATAAGCATCCTAAATATTCTTTTTATAGACGAGGATTTTCTTTTATTATTAACAGAATCATTCTTCATCGCAATCACCCCCGCTTACTTGCTGGTTATACACTTCACGGTAAATATCGCTCTTTTCTAAAAGCTCATTATGCTTACCGACAGCCGTTATTTTACCGTTATCCATTACAAGAATCATATCCGCATCCTCTACAGACGCAACTCTCTGTGCAATTATTATCTTTGTAGTCTCAGGAATATATTTTTTAAAACCTGCACGAATCATAGCGTCCGTCTTTGTATCAACTGCGCTTGTGGAGTCATCAAGTATAAGAATTTTAGGTTTTTTAAGAAGCGCTCTTGCAATACAAAGACGCTGTTTTTGTCCTCCGGAAACATTTGTGCCTCCCTGCTCTATCCTTGTCTCGTATTTATCCGGGAAGCTCTGTATAAAATCGTCTGCCTGAGCCAATTTACATGCTTCGATGATTTCTTCATCTGTTGCAGTTTCATTGCCCCAAAGCAAGTTTTCTCTTATGGTACCGGAGAACAAAAGATTCTTTTGCAAAACCATTGCAACCGCACCTCTTAATGTCTCTATATCGTATTCTCTCACATCAATGCCGGAAACTTTCACGTTGCCTTCTGTTACATCATAAAGTCTCGGTATAAGCTGCACCAAAGACGATTTACTAACACCTGTACCACCTATAATACCAACCGTAGCACCTGACGGAATTTCAATATTTATATCACTGAGCGCAAATTTCTTTGCACTCTTAGAATATTTAAAGCTTACACTTTCAAACTTTATTGAACCGTCTTTAACAGTCATAACGGGACTGTCATTATTAACAAGCGCCGGCTTTTCGTCTAAAACTTCACAAATACGCTTTGCAGACTCTGTAGACATTGTAAGTATTACATAAATCATTGAAAGCATCATAAGGGACATAAGTATTTGCATTCCGTAAGTAAGCATTGCTGACAATTGGCCGACGTTGACGCCGTGCTGTCCGAGCACCGTCATTTTAGAACCTACAAACATTATGAAAACCATATTAAAATACAGACAAATTTGCATGAGCGGTGAGTTTAATGCCACGATTCTTTCAGCTTTTGTAAAATCAGCACAAATATCCTTAGCTGCTGTATCGAATTTTTCTTTTTCATATTCTTCCCTTGAAAAACCCTTTACCACTCTCATGCCACGAACATTTTCTTCTATGGATTCGTTGAGTTTGTCATATTTTTTAAACACTCTACGGAATGCCGGCATAGCTTTACGCCCTACCAAATACAAACCAAAACCAAGGAACGGGACTACAATCACAAAAGAAGTAGCCAAGAATCCACCCATTTTGTATGCCATTATTATCGAGAAAATCAAGAGCAACGGGCTTCTGATTGCTGTTCTTATAATCATCATATAAGACATCTGCACATTAGCTACGTCTGTTGTCAAACGAGTAACGAGTGATGTTGACGAGAATTTATCTACATTCTCGAAGGAATATGTTTGTATTTTATAAAATATGTCATGGCGCAAATTTTTAGCAAAACCTGCAGAAGCCTTAGCGCACGTAAAACCTGCTATGCCGCCGCAAGCAAGCGAGATACATGCCATCAGTGCCAATACTCCGCCGATTCTTATTATTTCGGATATTTCCGCACCTTTTTGAATTTTAGATACCATATCTGCAGTTATAAACGGTATAAAAACTTCTATTATCGCTTCTGCAACAATAAAAATTAATGTAATAATTGATGGTAATTTAAACTCTCTTATGCTTTTTGATAATTTTTTTAACATAGCAAACATATGAAAATATCATCCCTAACCAGAAAATAAAAATCGGTAGACCGTAAGCCGGGTTCTGTCGTGGACGGTCATCTATCTACGCATGTACATTACTGCACAGCTTCAGCCATCTTCGGAGCTGTCGGACCAACGTAACGCCCCATAACGATGTTGCTTCAGGTGGGGTTTACACGGCCGCCCGATCACCCGGACGCCGGTGAGCTCTTACCTCGCCTTTTCACCCTTACCTGCCAAAACAGCAGGCGGTAATTTTCTGTTGCACTTTCCTTGGAGTTACCTCCACCGGCCGTTAGCCGGCACCCTGTCCTGTGAAGCCCGGACTTTCCTCACCTGTCCCCTTACGGAAACAGCCGCGACCGTCAGGTCTACCGAC
>JAEIGA010019078.1_pt1 | contig 10457 bp, 6 predicted proteins | sample 9270691 | NCBI WGS metagenome assembly JAEIGA01 (sample SAMN17057246, study PRJNA624740) | gut metagenome | biome: biome; isolation source: fecal sample | host: Bos grunniens | place: China: Xizang | collected 2019
GTAAGTGCCTTTTGGCTTACAATAAATCCACCGTCAATGCCTGTGCCGTTATCCTTAATCGCATAGCCCTTTGAGGTGTAAATTGCATCAAGCTCTTGCTTTGCACTATATATGCATCTTGAGCAAGGTGTGCTCTTCACGCCCGGCTTTGAAAGGCTTTCGTAGGTGATGGTTGTTTCTTCCTGAACGAGTGCGTGTGAGGTATATACAGGGTTTTCGCTATTTGAATTAAAGAAAACGTTATAGCTAAAGAAGCTTTGGAATGCTGTGCCATCGGCAACGCTTGCCTGTGCGGGATTAGAAAGAATTATACATTTAAGCTTATTAAGAGGCCTTCTTTGCGAGCCACTATTTAAGCCGAAATAGAATGCGCCCTTTAGCGAATCCGAGCTTTCTTGAATAGTAAGCTGTGTGATGTCGCATTGAAATTCAAGATATTCTATTTGAACATCACCTGTTTCTCCACAGCTGAGTGCTTGGTCCGCAAAGCTCTTAGTAAGAGGGCCAAAGGTAATTCCTGTTACGTTAGCAAGTGCATTGTCAAACGCCTTATATGCTATGCTTGTTGCATTAATATATATTTCTCCGGAAAAAGCATTGGAGCAGTTACAAAACGCCTGTGATTCAATTCCTTCAGTTAAATTTCGTGGGAAATTTTTGATTACCTTTAAATTTCTTGCATAGCGTACAAAGCTCATAGGAATTTTGGTAACCTGAGAGTTTTCACCGAAATCGAAGCCTCTGAGCTGTCCAACGCAGTCATTCATATCGTGAACCTGATTTACAGTTCCCGCAAGCTGAACATAACCGCAAACGCCACTGAAATACGCGTGAGTTTTCATAGAGTTAAGGTTTGCGTAGGTTATGAGAGTTTCTCCCATATAAGCGGGGATGTTGTATCTTGTAAGATAAGTGCTACCAATTTTTGACTTGTCAATACCTGCACTTTCCATATCGGCATTCATTGCGTCGGTGTTAAGACCGCTAATTGTCGCGCCCGAGCCTGAAAAATACTTTTCTTCCTCAAACACAACAAAGTGCGTAAAGGAATCGTTTTGCACCTTAAGCTCCTGTGGGATTTCCTCAAGGTAAACTGTTTTTGCGCTTACGCAAATCGCAAATGCAACCACAAAAAGCGCTATAAACAAAAGTGATATTGTTGCTTTCCTTTTCATATTGAACTCCTATAAAAAACAATATATAAACATTTTAGCACAATCAATTCGCTTTGTCAATAATATAAAAAGAAGTAGGCAAAAGCCTACTTCTTTTATTTTGTTTTTATCCAACGATACCACTACGCTCAACACCTTGAACGATCTTATCCTGCAAGAATACGTATGCAACGATAAGTGGGAGAGCGATAAGAATTGTACCTGTACCTGTAATGGCTGCCGAATATGCAGGAAGTCCCGATGCGCCCGACTGAAGTGAAGGTGGGAGAATACGAACGATTTCACGAATATTTGGATAGCCGTTATTAAATACGTGGATTGAGTTGAAGAAGAGTCCTACGTAGAAATCATCTGTCCATTGCCATGCAAACGAGAATATAAATACTGTTATAAGCATTGGAATGGAGATAGGAAGAATGATTCTAAAGAAGGTCTTCATTGTTGACGAGCCGTCAACGTATGCGCTTTCCTCAAGCTCATCAGGAACACCGCGGAAGAACTGTCTTAGCATAAAGATGAAAAGTCCGTTTCTAAAGCCGAGTCCCGTAAACGAGAGCAAATACATTGGAACGTAGGAGTTCATAAAGCTGAACTTCCAGTTTTCATTTATTCCCTTGAGGAATGCGTCGATTTTTTCGGTTAGTGGCCAGTAGTCCCAAGCGTTGAAATATTCATACATTGAGTACGAAATTGCTTCGTTTGGAATCATAAGTGTTACTACAACGATAGCGAACACTATGTTATTGCCCTTAAACTTAAACTTTGCAAGTCCGTAAGCAACGAGCGCACAAACGAACGTTTGAATAATCGCTGTTGAAAGGGAAAGTGCAAATGTCTTTAAAAGCAATGGGACATAGTGGTTTTCAGTTATCAAATACGTATACTGGTCAATGGTTGGATTCTTGGAAATAAGAACAACCGTAACGTCCTTGAAGTCAGATGGCGACATAAAGGACTGGAAGATTTTAGAGATGTAAGGGAAAAGAATTACGTATGAAATACCCAGAAGAAGAACAAATCTGAATACTACAAATACGACCTTCTTAAGGAAGTTCATCGAGAAGAACCTTGCCTTGATTCTTTCCCAAAGAGGTGCTCTTTCAAATTCTACGCGAATCTTGTTTTTAGATTCTCTTTTAACCTTTGGTAATGTATCCATTGTCGTACCTCCTTAATCTCTCTTTTGATAGAAGACGAACGCCTTCATAAGAAGTCCGACAACAACTATCATCAAGAGTACAACGAGGATATAAATCCAATACATCGCTGTAGTTTCTTCCTTATAGTTGATGGTGTTAGACATCATTGCGATAAAGTTCATAACTCTATTCTCTGCCGAGGTAAACGCATCAATTACCGTGTAAATGAAGTTTACAAGAATCATTGGGCTAATCATAGGAAGTGTAATCTTCCAGAAGGTTTCCCAAGCTGATGCACCCTCGATTTGACAGGATTCGTAAATCGCAGGAGAAATAGATTGAAGTCCGGAAAGGAATATGAGCATTTGAACACCGCTACGGCTTACTATGTTGAAAATGTCATTTACGAGCTTTACAACGTAGTCAACGAGTCCCGTACCGATTTTGATGTTACCGAGCATACTCTGAAGGTCCATTACGGACATAATGCCCTCGCTCTCACCTGTACCGTCATCAACTGCACCTGAGAGGTTACCTGCAAGAGAATCTCCTGCCTGTGCATCAAGTGAGTCGATAATACCGATTGAAAGGATAACCGGCAAGAAGAATATTGCACGGAACACGGTTCTGCCCGCCATCTTTTGGTTAAGAATGATAGCCATAAAGAGGGCGAATATTACGATTGCCGGAATTTGAAGGATAAGGTCCTTAACACCGTCAATCAAGGTTACTGGGAAGGACTTATCCGGGTTGGTTGGATTAAATATGTCTATATAGTTTTGAAAGCCAACGGGAGTAAACGTAAGCTGACCGTTTGCAAAGGAAACCTCGCTAAACGTAATTCTTATTGACTGAAAAAGAATAGGCGCATAAAGGAATATTATTCCGATTATGAAAGGAAGAACGAAAATCCATCCTGAAAGAGCTTTCTTCTTTGTCAAAGACAAGCCTCTTCTTTTCTTCTTTATATTATTTGAAGGTATAGTAGATGTCATTTGGTTTCCTCCTTTCTTAGTTTAACTCGTAGGTTGCAAAGCTAAGACCTGGGATTGTGTACTCAACTCCGTTGAAGGTTACCTTAACCTCAAACGAGTTGTAGTTGAGCAAGAAGCCCTCGCCATTTTCGTAAAGCACGCTTACAACTCTTGAGTTGTTAAGTCCCTCAGGCTCTACGTTAGGATTGTCAATGAGATCCTGTGTACGGATTACGTCATAACCGTCCTCAGCATTCAAGAAATCGTGGTCAACGATGTATGAGCCCTGTTTAGATGCCATAACGTCGTTGTATTTCTTATAAGTCTTTGCAATTTCATCTCTCCATACAGAGAACTGTACGGAATAGTATTGGTTATATTCCTTTGTTCCCTTAAGAAGCTCTGTATTTTGCATTGCTACTGTGAAGTAGAGTCCTGCACCGTTTTCAAGAGCCTTAAGGAACATATACTGGTCATCACCTTCCATGTTGATTGGTGCGCCTGAGAATTCGATTGAACCGTGAAGAACCATTCCAACGAAAGGAACAGCCTCGCTTGTGTTCAAGAAACGGCTACTGTCAAGAGCAACGTTTGTAAGTGATGAAGCATATGGAAGTGAATATGCGTTACCTGCATCAAGGATGAGGTTGTAGGTTGGATTAGCAGTTGGCTCGCTAAGCTTCTTACCTGAAAGCTGTGAAAGGAGCGCAATTGTGTTTGCCTTTGACTGCTCTCTGAAGATATAACCTGTCTTTTCGTCAAAGTCAGAGTTGAGGTCTGAGCCGAGAGTTCTTGTAGCCAAGGTCTTAATATTGAACGCAGATGCGCTCTTAATGAACTTGGTATAAGCCAAGTCGTAGGAGTCGGTTGAGATAACAACTCCGCCCTTACGCTGGAACATCTGAATAGATGCATCGTATTCACGCTTTGTTGTATATCTTCCGTCAAGAGCCTTAGCTGCTGTCTTCTTATACTTGAAGCCACTAAAGTTCTTAACTCCGTTTGAATATGCGAAGTTTACGTTAGGTGCGATTTCAACGCCGTTTTCCTCAGCGTACTTCATAAGCTCTACGTAGCCGTCAACGCCACCGAGAACCTTTTGCCATTTAAGGTAAGTAGGATACTCAGCCTCAAGACCGCCGTTTGCAAAGCCTGTCAAGATAAAGCTCATATTATCAACACCGATATTTGAGAGCTCTCTATGCATCTTTATAATATCAGCGAAGGTTGTAAGCTCCTTGTTTACGGTTACAGGGAATGTAAGAATCTTCTCCTCAACCTTAAGTGAGCCGAATACCTCAAGGAAAATCTTGGTGTACTCATCAAGCTCGCTATCCTGAAGCTTATCAATCGAGCCGTTTGCGATGAGGTAATCTCTATAATAGTTAGCCATTCCAACGTATGACGTATCATACTTTGTGTCAGGTGTGAGCATTGCGTACTTAACGTCAATTTCTCCTGTGTAACGGGATACACCGTTTACAGAGATGATATTAGACGAGCTTGAGCCACCTGAGAAGGAGTCTGCAAGGTCGTATTTATCGGATGCGCTAATCTTAAAGCTTGGATAAACTGAGTTGAAATAAGAGTCGTTACGGGAAACTGCACTTGCAAGTGAATCTCCGCTTTCGATAACTGCGAAGAAGCCTGTCTTGGTAGGCTTGCTTGTTATAACGTTACCGAATACAGGGAATATTGTTTGCTCCTGATTCTTAACGCTTACTGTGTAGTATGCGTAGTCAGGACCGTACATTCCAACGGTGATGTTATCGTTTGCGCCTGATGCGTGAAGGTCCTCATATCTGATAAGTGTTCCGCTTCCGTCAGGCAAGAAGGAATATCCCTTGTCCTGTCCGCGGTATGCAGGATTGAAGAATGGAAGAACTCCGATTTCCTCAACTACATACTTTGTTGCATCATATTCGACAGTGCTTGCATCAACAGATACGTTAAAGCCATCATCTGTAAGCGTGTAAACCATGGTTGCCTTCATAGGAACCTCGAAGGTTGTACCAACGTTATCGTTTACGAGAGTACCGTTATTAAGAATACCTGTAATATTATCGAAGCCTACTCTTGCGTAATGCTCGTGCATTCTTTCAAAGGTATATCCTGCCCAAGTAAAGTAGCCTGCAAGAATTTCCATATTCCTAACAGTTGTTGGCTTAAGCTTATAGAGCTTATTAGGCTCTGAATAAGTATAAAGTTTTGTGATTGTTTTGATATAGCTCTCAGCCTTCTTCTCGTCGATAGCCTTCATCTCGTCGAAGATTTCGTTAAGGTCCTCTTCGAGAATTGCCATTGGGAGAAGGAATTCCTTCTTACCAAACTCATATACAACCTTTGCACCGATTGCTTTACCGTTTGCATCAAGGTTCTTCTCTATTATCATTTGGTTATGAACTGCTGAGTCCTTGAAGGAATAGTAGGTTTTTGTAGTACCTGCGGAAATTCCGCGGAAGGTAATCATAAGAGAGGAAAGATACTGTTGCTTTGAAGTTACGATACCTGAATTGCTTACGTCATAAGGGTTAGAGAGAATAATCTCGCCTGTTTGCTTATTTTTGATACCGATTTCGCCCGACAATTCCATTATGTAGAATGCCATCTTGTCGTTTTCAGCGTAAAGGGTCATTTGCGCAAGCTTTTCAGCCTCGCTTGCAAACTTTACGTCAACGTAATCCTCGGCTGTAAGCTCTTCAGCTGCGCTTACTACTGATGCGAGCATGCTTATTGTAGGAACAAGAAGCATAATCGCGAGGATTATTGATAATATTTTCTTTTTCATCTTTAATCCTCCTTATCTGTAGCTTATTTCACTAAATATCGTTGTTACAAGAGCGATCATCTTGGATATAAGTGAAATGAAGAGCAATGCAATAAACATAATGAATACCATACCTACGATTGTCATAATGATGGTAAGAATGTTTTTGCCCATTGAGTAGTCGTGAGTTACCTGCATACCGAGAATCATAAGGAAGCCCATCCAAATGAATGCAAGGGTTACAAGCAAGGTAGCAATTTGTCCCTCATCTCCTACCAACACGTTGGTAAGAATTGTGGAAATAACTACGAATGCAGGTACAGGGAACAATGCGTATGATGCTGCAATAAAGATGTCCTTAAGGCTTCCCTCTCCATCGAACAAGGTGGTGAAGCACCAGTTTGCGATTACGAAAAGAAGAAGTGGGATAAGAACTGACATAATCTGCATTACTACGGTCATATAAGTGCCCTTTGGATTGTAGTAGTATCCTGTACCTATTGACTGATAGTAGAATGCAACGATTGTTACTGCAATAATTGCAAGAGATGCGCGTACACTACCACGCTTCTCGTGCTTCAAGTCCCAATATCCGTCGAACGGATGGAACATAAGGTGGAAGCCGTAAAGGAGCTCCTGCTTAAAGGTTTTTCTTCCAACGACGAGCTGTGCGTCCTTGTTTACCTTAGCAGCATATCCAAAGAGCTTTCCAACGAGCATAAATGCTACGATTACAAGGACAATCATAGGAACGAACAAAAGCTCCATTCTTTCCTTACGCATATCCTTGAATGCTGTTGCATAGTTTTCAACGTCGTATGCGTTTTGGTAATACTTAATCGCCTCTTGGTATTTACCATCACGATAAAGTGATTTACCGATAGCCACGTATGCGGAGTCGAAGTTGTTGTTTCTTGCGAGCACGTCTTCCCATTTTTCAACGGCAATATCGTACTCACCGATGTTTTGATAATAGATGGCCTCGTCAAGTATTTCAGCGTACTCTGTTCTACGGAATACTGTAAAGGAAGCCTTTGTGATATCGAGAACGATAAGGTTTGTTCCCTGATAGGTTACTGCTCTTGCCTCAGTGATATTACCGAGCTGTCCGCCCTTATCACCGAAGATGTAAAGCAAGCTTCCGTCGCTATCATAGGTGTAAACCTTTGAACGCTTGGTATCGATGATTGACCATACGCCGTTAGGTCCGCTTGTGATATCAATGATATCTGAAACGCCCTTAGGAGCGCTTGCATTTGCGCTTGTGGTCTTTGTTTCAAGCTCAACGCTTACCTCTCCTGCAGGTGAGAAGAAGCCGTTACGGTGCATAATGTCAACACCGGTTGCGTTAAGAAGCTTTACAGGTGAATAGTCAGATACCTTTGTGGTAAGCTGAGCAAGCTGTGAGCTTTGGTCCTCTTCCTCGGAGAAGATGATTGTTGCGTATACAAATTCCTTTGTTTTAGCATCAAGGTCGATGCTCTTATAGGTTGTAGGAAGCTTTACGATTGCATCAGCTGCACTTGGGCTTATCTTTTGGATAAGAGCCTCAAGAGCTGTAACGCTTACCTTTGGTGCACCGATGAAGTTAATAAACTGTCCATCGGATGTAAGAACGATAATACCCTCTGTTGTCTTGTTGGAAACAACGAAGATTCTTCCGTGCTTATCAACTACGCAACCGATAGGAGCGTATTGACCTGTTTTGATGAGCTCTGAAACAGGCTCACTAATTTCACGGATAAATGAACCGTCATCCTGATTAAACACAAGAATTCTCTTGTTGAAGGTATCACATACGTAAAGACCTCTCATCTTTCCCTCATCAACCACGAACGTGCTTGTTGGGGAGTTAAAGGTATCATCAACACCGTCGTTATTTACGAAAGCGTCAATTACGTATTTGAGTCTGTAGTTTTTGTCGGTAACTACTATTCTATTATTACCTGCGTCGGTAATATAAAGGTTACCTTCCTCATCAGCCTCAATATCGGACGGAGCTGTAAGCTTAACGTCAAGACCGAGTGTTGCGGAATCAATTGCGACATCCGGAACGTACGCGTCAGGTGAGTTAAGAAGCTCTCCGTCGATTGAGTATGTATAGGTTGAATAAGGAGTTGCAGCGCTTGCAACGATTGGAAGAACCATAAGAAGCGCCAATATAAATAAGGTTACTTTTGTTAACTTCTTCATATTTCCTCCTTAGTCCTTCATACCACTTGTTCCCATTGTTTGAATTACGTTACTTTGTGAAACAACGAATACGATAATAGGAACGAGCATCATAATTACGGTAGCGGCTGCGGAAGCACCCATACGAGCTACACCGCCTGCAGTAATCTGCGAGATTGCGTAGTTAAGAGTTTTCCACTGCTCACTGTAAATGTAGATTGAAGCACCCATCTGCCAAAGTCCTTGGAAGGAGTAGATGATAAGAGTAATCCAACCTGGCTTAACCATCGGCATTGCGATAGTCCAGAAGGTCTTAAGCTCGCTACATCCGTCAAGACGTGCGCTTTCAAGTGTTGAATCCTGAATTGAGGAGTCCATAAACTGCTTCATAAGGTAAAGACCAGTTGCACTTCCCCATGCAGGGATAATTACTGACAACGGATTATCAAGAAGTCCGATAGTAGAAAGGGTGATAAAGTTTGCAATACCTGTTACAGTAGATGTAAACATAAGGGAGTTCTGAATAATTTTGAACGTTCCTTTTCTACCTGGGAACGGTATCTTGGAAAGTGCATATGCTGCAAGTGATGAGAAGAATATGTTTCCGAAGGTACCTGCAAATGTGATAAGAACCGTGTTAAAGATGTATCTCGAGAATGGAACCCAAGAATCACTCAAGAGATAGAAGAGATCACCGAAGTTTTTAAAGGTTGGCTTAGCAACGTAAAATCTTGGTGGGAATACCCAAAGCTCATCAAGAGGCTTAAGGGATTGAATTACAACGTAGTACATAGGCAAGAACATAAATACGCCCATGATTGCAAGGAATACGAAAATTCCTGTATCGCCTCCAACCGAACGGTTGAGGACTACCTGGTGGTTTCTGACTCTCATTTTCTGCATATCATTGTCCCACCTTTGCAATTAATTTCTTAACAAGCATATTCGCGCCTATCATAATAAGGAACAAAACGAATGCGATTGAGGAAGCATAACCTACCTCCCAACGTTGGTTACCGTAGTCGTCTATACAGTGCATAATTGTATGGCACGAATAGTTAACTGATGGGAATCCGCAGAGGGCTGTTACTACACCACCGAAGTTGAACGCGCCTGTAATTGACATTACCGCACCGAACATAAGGTGGTTTTTCATTTGTGGAAGTGTTATGTACCAAAGCTCCTGCCATCTGTTCTTAACGCCGTCGATAGCAGCTGCCTCGAATTGGTTTTTATCAAGTGTTTGAAGACCGCCTATGAATGAAAGGAAGGCTGTACCAAGCGACATCCAAAGAGCAACGACGATACAAAGTGTCATTGCATATTTCTCGTCGTGGAACCAAAGAACAGGTGCATCTAGCAAGCCGAGGTCAAGCATTGTACCGTTTACCCAGCCGTATGCGTCATCTGAGAAGAGTGCCGACCAAATGGTGTAAGCACCGCCTGAGATTGAAGGCGCATAGAAGATAAGAGTAATTACTGCTCTAAGCTTTGGTGCGAGCTCATTGATGAACCACGCAACGAGGAATGAAAGGATATAGGATACAGGTCCTATTACCATAGCGAATACGAGTGTGTTTTTACAAGCCTGTAGGAAGATATCATCTTCGAAGAAAAGTCTTGTATAGTTATCAAGTCCGATAAAGATATCCCAGTCTATCTCAAGCATATTAAATGAGGTAAAGCTGAGGATAAATGAAAGCAATACAGGGAAAAGTGTAAAGAGAATGAACACGAACATAAAGGGCGCGATCATAAAGTATGCAACCTTATTTCTCTTGATTTCCTTGATTGTCCATTGAGCCATTGTCATATCTTTTCTGGCAACGGCCTTCTTAGGAGCATCTAAGTCGGTACTTGAGGTTTCGTCGCAATACTCGGCATAAACTCTATTAAATTCGGCTGCCGGTAGCTTGCGTAATGGTGAATTATTTGTAGCCATTTTTTCTCTCCTTTTCAAGTATTATCCGACTATTTACCAACGATTACTTTTTCGCCGGTAGAAGTATCAATGTAGTCCATACCGAACTCAATTCTTCTTCTTGTAATTTCCTTATTGATAACGGTTACATAAGAAAGAAGTGAATCGGCAGGGTCCTTTGATTCGTTATAAGCTGCAAGGAATGCGAAGTTTACGTATCTTGCGAGGTAGTAGCTTCCTGGATAGTTAGGAACTGCTGCAAGGTTGTTGAACTGTGCAAGGATTGCATCTCTTTCATCATTTGTCCAA
>JAEIGA010019079.1_pt1 | contig 10457 bp, 2 predicted proteins | sample 9270691 | NCBI WGS metagenome assembly JAEIGA01 (sample SAMN17057246, study PRJNA624740) | gut metagenome | biome: biome; isolation source: fecal sample | host: Bos grunniens | place: China: Xizang | collected 2019
CGCGCGACGTGGTCGGGGTCGGTGGAGTCCATCCACCAGGCGTCGATGCCGAGGTCGTAGAGCTTCTTCAGGTACGTCCAGTAGATGTCGCGGGCCTCCGGAGAATAGACGTCGTAGCAGCGCGGCCCGTCCTTCGGCGGCCAGGTCGTGAAGTCCATGAGCATGTCCTTCTCCTTGAACTCGGCAAACTGCTTCGTCTTGGGGCCGAAGCCCGGCCAGATGGTGATCATCATATGCGCGCCCTTGCCGTGAACCTCCTTCACGACATCCGCCGGCGCAGGGGTCTGGAAGGCCGGGATGAGGAAATCCATCGCGTTCCAGTTCTCGTTGCCGCCCCAGTATTGCCAGTCCTGCACGATGCCGTCGAGCGGAATGCCCATCTTCCGGTGCGTGTCGAGGACGTCGAGAAGCTCCTTCCACGACGTGTAGCGCTCGCGGCTGATCCAGTATCCGTACGTCCACTTCGGGAGCAGCGGAACCCGACCCGTGAGCTCGCGCATGAGGCGGTTCACGCCGTCCGCGCTGTCGCCGAGAAGGAAGTAGTAGTCGATCCCCTCGCCCATTTCGCTCGCCATCCTGAGTCCGTTGACCGTGTCCTCGTAAGTCGTCGGCGAGGCGTTGTCCCAGTACACGCCGTAGCCCTTCGACGACTGCCAGAACGGAATGAAGTCCTCGGTGTTCGACTGTATCATGCGGCGCTTCTTCCCGCGGCGGTCGATGTCGCGGTCCTGCCAGATGCCGAGTCCGTACACCGCCTCGTACGCGTCGAGCTGCCACATCTGCTCAAGCCCATCGGCGGCCTTCTCGGAGAGGAGAACCTCGCCGTTCGGACGCTTGAACGTGAGAAGCCCCGTCTTCTCGTCGCGCTCGACGACGACCTTCGGGCTCGTTGCGTCCTTCGCCTTCATGGTGACGACGGGATAGCGCTTTACCTCCGCCGCGCCGGGCGCCTTGCGGACGACGTGGACGATCCTGTCGGAGAGGAACTCGACCGTCGCGGCGACCTTAGCGGGACGCGCTGCGAAGTGCGCCTCGAGGCTGTGGGCGATCTCCGCCGGAACCTTCACGACCGCGCCGTGCTTCTGCTCCGAGAAGCCTTCGCGCTTCAGCTCTCCGTCGCCGAAGTAGCCGATGTGCCGCCACGTCTTGAAGTCGGGCGTCTCGACGAAGCCGAAGTCGTGCGGGTTCAGTCCGAAGCAGTCGTACATGAGAACCCACATCCCGTCCGCGCGCCGCCAGCAGCTCGGCGCCTCGTGCGCCTTGCGCTCGGGGTCGGGATACGTGCCGGCCTCCTCGAACGGACCCTTCAGGCTCTTCGAGACGCGCTCGAAGATTCCGCCCCTGCCGCGCTCGTGGCTGACGTAGAAGAAGTGGTACACGCCGTCGTCGTCGCGGACGATGTCCGAGTCGATGACGTTGTAGCGCGGGAAGCCCCTCTCGTCCTTGGGCGCGGTGAAGAACTCGAACGGCGCCTCAGCGAAGCCCGTCATGTCGGCGTTGAGGTGCGCGGCGTAGATGACGTTGCGCGTCGGACCGGCGAAACGGCAGGTGAAGTGGAGGAGGAAGCTCCCCGTCTCGTCGTCCCAGACGGCCTCGGGTGCCCAGGCGCACGCGAGCTCGCTCCAGGGTATGGCGTTGCCGTGGACGTCCTTCATCGGCGAGTCGCCCGCAATCTTCGTGAGGTCGAGGTTGACGTGAGTCCACTCGATGAGGTCACGGCTCTTCAGGAGCACGAGCGCGCGGTTGTTGCCCCAGTCGTAGCGGCGGCGGTCGCGCTCCCACTGCGTCTCGCGCAGTCCGTCGCGCTGACCGAACACGTGAAGGTCGGTCGCGGCGACGAGGAAGGTTCCGTCGGGCGCGCGTACGATGTGCGGATCGCGTATGCCCTTCTGAAGGGCAACCGCGCGTCCGTCGACTACCGGACGGTCGCCGTTGACGGCGCGCCAGGCGCGTCCGTCGTCCGAGACCGCGAGATGCAGGGAGTGGTCGCAGTCCTTGTGGTACGCCATCACGTAGGCCTCGTCGGCCTTCGCTCCGAGCGCCGCCGCGATCGCGACCGCGGCGAGAGCCGTCTTTAGAATTGTCGTTTTCATTGTTGTTTCCATCCTTGTTCTGAATTCAATGTTGACTGTTTCCTCTGTCCTGGCGTCTTCGCTCCGCGCCTTTCGGTTCATTCATCCACCTTCCGCTTCGCTGATGCGGTAATTGTAGGATTTTCAAGAAACGCAGGCAATATATGCATTCCCCCATTTGGGGGCGAATCGTGAAAATTCCTTCGGATGACACTCAGAAACGCTCGACATAGCTGCCCGGCCCCATCGTCCGGGGCGCTCTTCCCGGCACCGTGACCTCTGCCTGCGTCCCCTTGGGGATCGTGAAGCGCCATACGCACCTGCCGCCGTCGTAGCGCCAGTCCGAGACTATTTCGCCCTTGTCGGTGCGGTAGGTCGCCTTGAGCGACTTTGCGCGCCTGTCAGGATTCGGAGCGAGCTTGAACTTCTCGTATCCCGGCTCGTCGCCGGGGGAGATTCCGGCAGCGTGCTCGAAGATCCATCCGACGACGCATCCGTAGGCGTAGTGGTTGAAGCTGTTCATGCCGACGTCGCCGAAACCGTCCGCCTTAGTGTAGCCGTTCCAGCGCTCCCACACCGTCGTCGCGCCCTGGTCGACGGAATAGAGCCAGCTCGGGAATTCATGCTGGAGAAGAAGCGTCCAGGCAAGCCTGCCCTCGCCGATCTCGGAGAGGACATCGCACAGCTCGGCCGTTCCGACGAATCCGGTCGAGAGGCGGTCGCCGTTGGCGTGTATGATCTCGACGAGTTCCTTCGCGTGGCACTTGACGTCGCCGATGCCGATCTTGAGCGCCATGAGGCGCGGCGTCTGCATGCCGTCGAACATGGCGGAGAGCGAGCCGTCCTCCTTGAGCCACCGCTTCCCGATTCGCTCGCGCGTGCGGCGCTCGAGAGCGCCGAAATACGAGACGAGCTCCTTCTCGTCCGCCTTGTCCTTCGCCGCGACGGCCGACATTTCGGACATCATGCGGCAGTCCCAGACCATGTAGCAGGCGTTCAGGAAGTTCTGGTAGTCGAGGTGCTCCATCGTGCACGTGCCGTTGCGCCAGTTCGTGTTCTGGTTCGCCGAGAGCCTTTCGAAGCTGAGCCAGTCCGCGAGCACCCAGCCGCCGCGGCCCATCGTGTAGTCCGCCGCGTCGATCGTCTTCATGTAGCGCATCATGGCGTCCCAGTTCTCGCGGACGATCTCCTCGTCGGCGTACTGTCTCCAGACGCGGTACGGAACCACGACTCCCGCGTCGCTCCACGCCGCCTGCCCGTAGCCCCAGAACGCGCCCCTCGGCGCGACGTCCGGGAAGTAGCCGTTGGGCTCCTGCGCGTCGCGCACGTCGCGCATCCATTTGCGGAAGAACGACCGCGTGTCGGCGAAGTAGCCCGCCGTCTTCGCGAACACCTGCGTGTCGGCCGTCCAGCCGAGCCGCTCGGTGCGCTGCGGACAGTCCGTCGGCACGCTGAGGTAGTTCGAGAGCATTCCCCAGTACGCATTCTTCGCAAGCCGGTCCACGCTCCTGTCGCCGACGGATAGGCTGCCGCGCTCGAAGTCCTCCCCTACCGACGTGACGGGGACGGACTGGACCCGCAGCACTTTCACCGGCGCTTCGGCCTTCACGCTGAAGTAGCGGAATCCGAAGAAGGTGTGGCGCGGCATGTACGTCTCGCGCCCGCCCTTGAGGACATACCCCTGTGCGATCGCGGCGCCGCGCAGGTTCGCAAGGTACACGCTTCCCTCGGGCCCGTCGCATCCGCGCGAGAGAGCGCCGTTTCCGTCGTTGAGCATTTCGGCCATGCGGTACCTGAACACCGTCCCGCGTTCGCCTTCCACCGAGAAGCGCGGCACGGCCGCGGCGTTCTGTCCGAAGTCGACGACGAGCGTCTCCCCCTTTTCGAGGCGGACGGGGAAACGGCACTTGCGCGCGACGACGCGTCCGTGCCTGCGCTGCTTCGCGTCCGCGGCCGACATGTCCGCGCCCTCGACGACGTTCCAGACGTATGCGGCGACCGGCTTGAGCGGAGCGCGCCTGTAGACCCTCGCGCCTTCGGGTGCCGGTTCGAGGATGCCCTTGAACTCGGTGTTCACGGCGACGTTCGGCCAGCCGGCGAACGTGGACGCCTTTGACATGTCGATCTCGTCTCTCGCGTCGTACCACTCGCCTTCCCATATCCCGGCCCAGTGGACAGCGCCGAGGCGCTGTCCGAGCCACGAAGCGTCCGTCTCGACCGTTTCGGAGGTTCCGTCGGCGTAGGTGATCCTGAGCGAGCCCCAGAAGGCGTTCTCCCTGCCGCGGACGCGGCCGATTATGTTGTCGCTCCACCATCCGCTCGCCACCACGGCGGAGAGGACGTTCTCTTCGCCCGCGCGGCGGCGAAGAGACGGGAGCGCGTCGTAGGAGAACGAGTTGCGGCGCTTCTCCCTGTCGGTGAAGCCTGGCTTGAGGGCATTGTCGGCTCCGATCTCGCGTCCGTTGACGTATGCGGTGAACACGCCGAGACCGCTGACGGTCCATTCGGCGGACGCGATGTCCGCCCTGTTCCTGAACGTCCTTGCGAACGTCGCACCGGAGCGCACGCCGTTGCGCGGCGCGGCGACGGATATCCAGTCAGCGGCGCCCGCCCGGAAGAGCGCGACGGCGGATGCCGCGAAAAGCAACAGTGATCTATTCATGGTCACGGTTTCCCCTGCAACGACAAAGGCGCATGCCACAGTACGACGGTGTTGAACGAATGGGGTCTGAGAGCCGCGACGTACATCTTTCCGGCTATGCGGAAGCTTACGCGCCTCTCCTCGTTCGCCCAGTTCGTCGCGACGACGATGATTCCGCCGTCGGGGTTGCGGTAGCAGAGCGCCTCGGTGCTATCGCGCCACGGCGAGTACGCGAGCTGGACCGCGCGCCGGACTTCGGCGGCCACGTGACGAAGTCCATGAGCGTGTTCGCCTGGATCATGCGGCGCTTCTTCCCCCTGCGGTCGAGGGCGAGGTCCTGCCAGATGCCGAGTCCGAACACGGCCTCGTCATCGGCGAGAGTCCATATCTGTTCAAGCCCCTTCGCAGACTTTTCGACGAGAAGAACCGTTCCGTCAGAGCGCTTGAAGGTCAGAAGTCCGGTCTTTTCGTCGCGTTCTACGACAACCTTCGGTGCGCTCCCGCCCTTCGCATTCATCGTGACGACAGGATAGCGCCTGACAGCGGACGCATCCGGCGACTTGCGGACGACATGGACGATCCTGTCGGAAAGAAATTCCAACTGAGCCTTGCAGGTCTCGTCGGCGTAAAGGCTCATAGCCGCAACCACGGCAAAAACAGCGTATGTCGATCGCATATACCCCCCCCTTAAACGATGACACCATTATACCATTATCAAGACAACCACGCCATAACTTGACACCCCCCTTCTGGGGGGATTAATCAAAATATGCGTTTTGCGGCCTTCCCAAGAGCAAGTATTGCCTTCCTGACGGCGACATGCACAGGTTAACCAAGCAAGCGTTGCCAATTGCTTCAGAGATCATCGAACCGGCAAAATCCGGCACCATCCGTCGTTTGCAGCCAGATCGATTTCGATTTCATCTCCGCCGCAGAAGGAAAGATCGACTGAAAAGTGCGATTTTTCGCCGGCGACAGCCGCAACATACCATTTTGCACCGCTGCGCCTGGCGATGGCTACATATTTGCCGGGATAGCCTCCGAGAAATCTTGTCTCGTCCCACAGCGTCGGAATTCCTTTCATGAATTCAATTGCGTCCCTTGGCGCATCGGACAGATTGTTTGGCGCAAGGGCGAAATTCTGGACGGGGCATTGGAAAAGCACGGCTGTCGCAAGTTCAAACGCGACGGTCGTCCCGCGTTCATGTCGCATCGCATTGTCGCGGCTCATGTGCGCGTTCAGAAACGTCCCGCCGTACTCCATGGATGCCAGGCTGTTGCGCACGAACGGATGGAGAGAGGCGTTGACCCCTGCCGTCTTGCAGAAATGCGGATTGTAAAATCGGTTTTCGCTCGCCAGGACCGCCTCGGCGCCGGCGAAGTTCGGATACATCCTCTCCCAGCCGCGAGGGATAGTGCAGCCGTGAAACACGACCCTGAGACCATATTCGTATGCGTCGGCGAGAACTTGTTCGTACAGCCTCATCGTCTCCTGCTTGTCGCCGCCCCAGAAATCGACCTTGATCCCCTTGATTCCAATCGAGCGCATCCATTTCATGTCGCGTTTTCTCGCAATCGGGTCGCACATGACGTTGACTGGCGACTGCGCAATGTCGTTCCACCAGCCGCTCGACGAATACCAGAGCCACAAGCCGACGTTTTTGGAAGCAGCGTATTTCGCCAACTTCTCCATCCCCTCCCTTCCGATATCCCGATCCCAAAACTCGTCGATCAATACGCCTTCCCAGCCCATGTCGGCGGCAAAATCGACGTATGCCTTCTGATCGGCAGCATTCATGGACTGGTCCTGCCACAATATCCAGCTCCACGCATTCCGCGTGGACGAGAGGTCGAATTTTCTGTCTCCGAGCGGAGCCAGCCTGTCGTTCACCAAATCCCATGCAATTGTGGTTTCCACAACATCCTTCAAACCCCCTGCCGTTATCGTGCGCCATGGCGTGGCGCCGGGAAGAGCAAACGCGGGTTCGATCGTGCCGTTGCCGTTGTTCTCGTCCGGCATGGGGAATTCTATTCCCGTGCGGCATCCGTCAAACTCGCCGAGCCGGCAGGCGCAATAGCCGGAATCCGTTCCGGTTTCGCCGAGAAGCACCCACGTCCCGCCTTCGCGGAAAAGCGCAGGGAAAGTCCATCCGCAGCCGTAAGCGCTTTTTGCCGGAAGTGCGGCGTCAACAACGTATTCCTCCTCGTAGCTGGGCTTTGAACGCCGCCAGCCCGTCATGGCGCACGCCTGCGGCGACATGAATCCGGTGGTTCCGTCCGGGAAAGAGAATCCTGTCTTTTCGCACAGGACTCTCACGGAGCGGCGGCCGCATTGCGCGGGAATTTCGTAGCGAAAAGCGACATCCCTGTCGGACACATGGAATGCGACGGCGCATCTTCCCACCGAGTTGGTGAAAAACATCTTCATGCGGTTCGCTGTGACGCGCACATGACCGGACTTCAACGTCGGCACGGAATATTTCTCGTCCACTGCATCGCGTTCGGCGCGTTCAACGGCGAGTCCGCGGGAAAGATCCGCAAAATCGGCGACGATTCCAAGCGGCGACGGTGAAATGACCTCGGCGCCTTCAAGATATACCGCATACGAGGCTGCGCCCCTGGAACAGCCTACGGCGACAGACAGCCGTCCGTCCGGCGAACTTAGCGTTTCAGCCGCCTCGAATTTTTCCTTGTCGGCCATTTTCATCCGCCTGACGGCCACATGGTAGACGCCGGCGGTAAAGTGCGTCTTCTCGCATCCTTTGAAGGCGACGGAAATTTTCTTCTTTCCCCGCGTCACCTCCAGAGGAAGCGGATATGACTTTTCGAAGACGCGGCCAGGCGCTGGCGCATCGATGGTTTCGCGGCAGAGGACCGTCCCGTCCACGGCAATATCGAACACGCGCCCGAGATCGCCGCCCCAATATCGGACGACCAGTTCGCACGCTTCCGCGCCGTCCACGGCGAGCGTGTAGCCGAACAGTGCGTCCGGGCCTTCGCCATGACGGTACTTCAAGCCATGCGCGTCGCCCGTGGACGAATGCTCATGGACTATATCGTGGTTTACCTCGCTTTGCTGAAATCCAGGCCACACCTCGTCCACGAGCCTGGCGGCAAGTTCCGCCGCACGGACGCGCTCTTCTTCAAGCCTCTTCGCCTCCCGCGCCCACTCCGCCTCGGACATGACGGGGAAATAGACGGTATAATGCTCCTCGTAGACGTCCATAAGCGGCATGAACTCCAGACCATGGGGGCGAAGATAGATGCCATCCCCTTCCATCAGGACCATAGACGCCTCGTCCGTCCTGCCGGGAGCCGCGAGATGGTCGTCCCAGCGTTCCTTCGCAAGGTCGCGCTTTCCTTTCTCCGGAGGCATGATTCCCGCCATAACAAGCGGGCCGCGCGCAAAGGCGATGCGTCTGCCGTCCGAATGCGGAAGCGGCACCTTGCGCAGCTCCATCGGCAGACGGAACCTGATCTTGTCGCCGTCGCGCCACTCGCGGGAAATCGTGTAATATCCGTCATCCTCCGGAACCGGATCCTCGCCGCCCGGAAGCTCTCCGAAGACGACGCCATCCTTCCCGATCCATGCGGGGCGGCGGATCTTGAGCGTGAAGCGGACAGGCGAGGCGGACGAGATTTCAAGCAAGACCTCATCACTGCGCGGGAACTGCGTTGTCTGCACCACCTTGACGCCCTTCTCCGCCCATGTGAGCGTTGTCGGCATGAAGAGGTTGACGTAGAGCGTCTCTTCGTCCGCACTCCTGTAATATGCGTGTTCCGCATAGTGCATCGGATTTTCCATTCCCGTTCCGACACAGCACCACCACGCACCCTCGGGCGTGGACCAGACCTTCTCCGCTACAGGGGCAAGCGAAAGGAAATAGCCGAACTCGCCGGGATTGCGTCCGATCTGCGCGGCAAGATGGTTGTAGAGCGCGCACTCCACAAAGTCCATCTGCGACGACCTCGGCTCCCATCCGAAGACGTGCGCCGTGAGTCTGAGCATGTTGTTTACGTTGCACGTCTCGCCGTTGTGCGGACCGAGGCGTTTTACGTTGTCGCGGACGGGATGGAAATGCTCATTGTCGGAATGTCCGCCGGTCACGAACGAGCGTTCGAGCACGACGCTCTTCCAGAACGTCTCGACGGCCGTGCGGTATTCCGGCTTTCCCGTCTGCTCGTAGAGCCGGGCGAGTCCGGCCATCTTCGGCACCTGCGTGTTCGCGTGCCTGCCGTCCAGCCTGTCTTCGCCGCGCTTGAGCGGATCGAAGATGCGCCGGTCGTCGAAAAACCTCTCGGCCGCGTCGCGGTATTTCACATCGCCCGTGTCGTCATAAAGGTTCGCGAACGTTTCATTGAGCCCTCCCCACTCGCTTATGAGAAGTCTCTGGATGTCCGCGTCGGAAAGATCTGCTACAACGCCGATATACCAGTCGGCAAGCTTTCGCTCGACTTCAAGCGCCGTGCGGTTTTTCGCACAGCGGCAGGCGTCGCGCAGGCCCGCCATGACCTTGTGGAGCGTGTAGTTCGGCACCCACCACTTGTTGATGTCAAAGCCGCCGGCAGTGAAATCTCCCGACCTCACCTTGTCGTAGATCTCTTTCGGACAGGTCATGAGATACCCGTCGCCGTTTGCCTTCTGGCAGGCGGCGAGCTCAGAAACGACGTAATCGACCTTCGCCTTCGCCCTGCGCCGAATGTCAGGGTCTGACGCAACGGCACAAAGCGCCGAGACGGAGCTCAGATAGTGTCCGAGGCTGTGTCCGTTGATCTGCCCGCCTTCCCATCTGTTCGGATAGCGGACGGCCTTCGCAGGCAGACCCGCGATGCGGCGGAACTCGGCGAGCAGTCTGTCCGCGTCAACGACATCGAGCAGATACGATGTGTCCACGTCCTGACGCTCCTTGAGCGGGCCCCCGTCGAGCGAAACCGCGTCAAGGGGAAACTGCACGGCCCTGTTCATGACATCCGCACCACGCCAGGCTTCGCGGGACGGCTCGAAAATCGCGGCGAATCCGCCGCGAGCAGCGGCGGGGATCGTCATCGTCGGCGCAACCGGCACGGATTCGACCGTCACCTTGCCGAGGCCCGATTCAAGCGCAGGGTCGGCGTCGCGGAAGAGGCGGCATTTCCATTCTCCCGCGCCGAGGAAGGACGTGTCTATGGTGAACGTGCGGCGCTCGAGTCCGTTGATCCCGGCGACGTACCATGTGCCGCCCTTCCTCCGCGCGACGACGGCGAACTTCCCGATCTCGCCCTGTAGGAAGCGCGTCTCGTCGAACGAGGCGGGGAGCTCGCGCCAGAAGTCGAGCGCCGGATCCTTCTCGGGTATCTGGTCCGGACGACTGTACCAGAAGAGGAACTGCCATCCGCTCGTGTAGACGCACGGAAGCGCGAGCTGGTGCGCGAGCGTGTTCTTGACACGAGAGTTGTTCCAGCACGGCGTGTAGTCGCCTGGTCCGTCGAGATAGCGCGTGAACGGCAGCGCGCAGTCGTGCGCGGCGTTTGGCATCTCCTCGTTTCCGCGGATTCCCTCGACTGTCATTACGTTCGGATACGTCCTCTGGATTCCCGTCAGCCGGTACTCGTCGTGTATGTCGACGAGCAGCTTCCGCTCCGCGGCGGCCGCGATCGCGTCCGTCACCCACGCGCGCCACTCCTGGCTGCCGACGTTGACGAAGCCGTACTTCACGCCCTTCACGTCCCACGCCACCAGCTGGTCGAGTATCGCGTCGCGGTTC
>JAEIGA010019080.1_pt1 | contig 10456 bp, 5 predicted proteins | sample 9270691 | NCBI WGS metagenome assembly JAEIGA01 (sample SAMN17057246, study PRJNA624740) | gut metagenome | biome: biome; isolation source: fecal sample | host: Bos grunniens | place: China: Xizang | collected 2019
CAGACCAGATCAATGAGATCCTTCAGGGATTTTTTCCTTCCCCGGCATTTTCGGAACTGGACGATATAGCCGTCCCTGTTCCCCTTAAGCAGAGGTTTGATGTTCAGTACATTTCCCACCACGGCCTTGGCGTTGCTGATCCTTCCGGAGACAGCCAGGTATTTGAGGTCCTCCACAGTGAATACCCCGTTCATCCTGGGAACCATCTCCCTCAGGGCCTGTCCGGTCTCTTCCACATCCCTGCCTTCGGCCCGCATCTCGGAGCCATAGATGGCAAGAAGCCCCTGGCCCAGGGAAGCGTTCATGGAATCCACCAGCTCGATCCTCCGGTCAGGATATTCCTCATTCAGATCGTCCGCCGCGATTTTGGCCGCCTGGAATGTCCCGCTGATATGACTGCTCAGAGAGATATAGAGGATATCTTCCCCTTCTTCCAGAACCGGAAGAAAATAGTCACGGAATTCCGCCGAGTTGATCAGGGAAGTCCTGACCTCCGTCCCCTGGCGGATAGCATCATAATAGATCTTGCCTTTTTCGCGCTCCTCCTCGAGGGTCAGTCCGGGTTCGAACCCGGGCATAAGCTTTCCATCCACCTTATTCATAAAGGAGACGACCTGTATATCGTATTTCTCTACCAAAACCGCAGGAATATTTGCTGCGGAGTCCACAATGATCCGGAACATAAATCCAGTCCTCCCAAATAGTTCTATTTTATATAAACATATTATATCGTTTTGAAAACTATGTCAACTGATGTCTGATAATAGAAAAAAGACCGGCATGAAAGCCGGTCTGATCTGATTCTCTGACTGATCCTCAAATTTATAATTCAAAAATCCTTCCGGTAAGGCGCCACAGGAACAGGGTGGCAGTCAGTACATCCACTGACCCGACAGGGCTGATATGGATGTTGGCACAATCCTCATCCCAGTCCCATAACTCGTCCATCCCCTCCCGGGTAAAAGCTCCTCCCAGGGCCAGGATATAGCGGGCCCTGTTCTGGACCCAGTGAAGTCCTCCCGGGTCGCTCTGACTGATCACATCAGAGTCCTCCAAAGCGGTCATGATATGCAAAAGGACATTGATCAGAATGGCGCTGTTCTGCTCCGGATCCGGATACTTCCTGCGGTATTCCGCCATGGCCGGATAGGAAACCTTACGGATGATGGGAAAACCTGCCGCTGCCTCGGTCCTGATGCCGCCGATCCCGTACTTGTGATATACCATCTCCCCATAGGTTCTGGGTCTCTCGGTCTCAATCTCATGGTAGTAGTCTTCCATAGGCTTCTCCGTGATCCTTCTGGCCAGACTGAGAATGGATTTGACGTGATTCTCTCCCCTCATAGCCAGATCATATCCTGCCGCCGCGCAGATGATCCCCATGGTAAAGACTGTTCCCCTCCGGATGTTCTTCCCCTCGTTGGCCCCGATAATCTCCTCTGCAGCTTTCAGGGCAAGCTGATGTAGTTCCGGGTACATGGCCTCCGGTTCCTCAGTCCAGGAATACCCTTTGAAGAAGAGCTCCGTAAGACATGGGGCGATCAGCCTGATCCCGGACAGGTAATCCTTCATGGAAGAACCGTCGGGACCGGAGCTTTTGTAATCATCCATCAGTCCCGGCTTGGGAGTGAGCATAAGGACATCGATCAGGGACGATTCGATCAGATACTGTATTCTGTTTTTATCTGCCTCTTTTTTCTTGATCCCACTCTGTTTTTTCGTCATCGCCAGGCCTCCTGGTCCAGTCACCATTCATCGTTTATTTAATTATTATCCTATCAGAAAAAACTTCCCATGAAAATGGTTCTAAAACGCAAGATAATGTAAATATCGCGCTTTTTGGGTGGAATGCATGCACAAAAAAAAACAGTCGGCCTCAGCCGACTGTCAGGTCATCTTTTTCTCCTGGACCATCAGGGAAATTCATCTCTTCTTCCACAAGATAGATGGGGCGGTCCTTGAGTTCCGCGAAGAGTACCGAGATATATTCTCCGATCACCCCTATGATCACAAACAGGATGGCGAAAAGGAAGCAGATAAGGATTACGATGGTCGCATATCCGCTGGGAGCATCCCGGAAAGTACACAGTGTATAGATCAGTACGATCAGCCCCAGGAGAGAACAGGCCAGTCCCGCATAGATACCGAGTTTCAGGGGCATATCCGAGAAAGACATGATGGTATCGATGGAAAAGCTGACCAGCTTTCTGAACCGGTAATGGGTGTTGCCGCCGGCCCTGTTTCCGGCCTCATAGCGTATGGTGGTCTTCCGGAAACCGACAGACTGGACATATCCCCTCAAAAAACGGACCCTCTCCCGGTAATGGGTCTTGAGGATATCGGCCACACGCCGGCTTACGGCAAAATAATCCGACGCGTTTTCCTCGAAGGATACCTGGTCCTGCATGCGGTTGAGCAGCTTGTAAAAGATCCGGGAGAAGAGGTTCTTAAAGACGCCCACCGACCTGTTGGAGGTCCGTACCATATTGACCACTTCATAACCCTCCTCCAGTTTCAGAAGGATCTCAGGGATACATTCCAGGGGATGCTGCAGGTCTGCATCCATGCAGATCACCGCGTCTCCCCGGGCACGATCGATGCCGGCGATCATGGCCGCCTCATGGCCGAAATTCCGTGACAGCCTGATCAGCCTCACCTTAGGATCCCGGGAGGCAAACTCCCTGATCATGCTGCTGCTGGCATCGCTGCTCCCGTCATCCACAAAGATCAGCTCATAATCCCAGGTCAGATCCTTCTTGATTTCTTCGAAAGCCTGATAAAATTTATTTAATACTTTTTCCTCATTATAGACGGAAACCACAATTGAAATCTTCTGCATAAATCATCTCTTCCGGAACACGCACCCTGCGGGAAAGATACCCCAACTCCGGGTCTGTGTTCACATCATGGGGGCAAAAAGCCTTAATACGTTGTCGACAAGCCGCATGACGACGGACCTCTTCCTGATCTGTTCAAGAGTAACCTCACGGCATTCCGTAAAGGTGTCTTCAAAATCCTTCTTGATTTCCATCACCACCGGGCATTCGTACAGGATACATGCGTTCTCAAAATGATGGTAGAGACTTCGGTAATCAAAATTGATGGTACCGCAGACCCCTGTCTTGTCATCTGAGACACACTGTTTGCCATGGTAAAAACCCGGGGTATATTCGAAGATCCGGACACCGCTTTTCACAAGGGCCCCGTAGTAGGACCTGGTGACCCGGTAAACCAGTTTCTTGTCCGGTATCCCGGGGGTGACGATACGGACGTCAACCCCGCGCTTTGCCGCCATGGTCAGGGCTCTTTTCATCTCATCGGTGATGATCAGATAAGGCGTGCTCAGGTAAATGTAGTCCTTTGCCTGATCAATGATGGAAATATAGACATTTTCCGCCAGAGGCTCGGAAAACAGGGGACTGTCCGCATAAGGCTGGATGTATCCCCGGTCTGCCCGGGATCCCTCCCCCGCTTTATTGTCATAGGGAACGAAATACTTCCGGACATCCTTGTCCTTTTTGTCGTTCTTACGGATACTGTTCCACATTTCCAGGAAAGTGTAGGTCATACTGTTGACCGCTTCCCCGGTGAGCCGGATACCGCTGTCCTTCCAGTGCCCGTATTTCTTCGTGGTATCAAAATAATAATCCACCAGATTATAGCCTCCCGAGAAGGCGATCTTCCCGTCGATCACCGTGATCTTACGGTGGTCACGGTTATTGAGGAACATGTTGATAAAAGGGATCATGGGATTGAATACCCAGCATTTGATCCCCAGGGAAGCAAGTGTATGGACAAAATCCGTGTTGATGAAACCGAAGCTGCCCATATCGTCGTAGATCACCCGGACTTCCACTCCCTGAGCCGCTTTTTCAGCCAGGATATCCTGGATCTCATTCCAGTGGACTTTATTGTCGATGGCATGATACTCCATAAAAATGAAGTGTTCCGCTGTTTTCAGTCCCTCTTTCAGGGCCTGGAGGGCTTTAAGGGAATCCGGGTAGAATTCCAGCTCATCCACACGGTAAAGAGGGTAATTGCTCTGTCTGGTAATATATCTGGAGATATTGAACAGGGCCTTATCCTTATGAGCCAGTTCTATATAGGGATCGACGGAGGCGGAGATCTCATCCACGGAATTCACGGATCCGTAGATCTCGTTCCGGGGGACCGGAGCAGCGAAGATCTCCTGGTCCGGCAGCACGGACCGGGTATCGAAAGGACTGATCTCCGGGAGAAGTTCCTTGTGGGTAACGTAGAATCTGTTTTTCATCCTCTTTGTGGTTCCGGAGAGCCCTACGAGGAGGTAGAGGACGATCCCGAAGATAGGTGACAGAAGGATGAGCATGATCCAGGTGAACTTGATGGCGGAATTCTTGTTCGTCGAATAGAGGGCCAGGACCAGGATCACCGCGAAAACCTTCGTTCCCGCCGAAACCAAGAGATAATACTCCGTGAGCAGGACAAAGACCGCCACCAGCCATGCGATCTCCACCATGATGGCGATGGCCGCGAAACCCACTCTCATGACACCGTTCTTCACTTTTGTCGAATGGTCAAGGACCTTTATCTTTACGTTCTCAACATTCTCATTCATCAGTCGTTATCCTTCTACCGTTCCATTCTGCTAAGCAGTCCACATCAGATACGATTATAACACAAATGTGAAAAATGGCAAAAAAAATTGGGGTCATTCGATCTCGCTTTTTCTATCGAATGACCCCATTAATGAATTTCTTTCAATTTCATTAACCGGCACCTTCTCTTTCATAGATTTTTTTGTCTGTTTTTTCGGGATAACGATCTCTCCTTCACTCATCTCCCAACGGATTCCAAGCCTCCCGCTGATCCGTCCCGGCGACTCTTTCAGGTCTGAAACGGTTATCCCTTCTTAATATTCCAGAAGTTTCACTGTATAACCTCTCTTTCTGCGGATTTGTTCATACTGCTATGGACCTCTGCCTTTCATATCACATCACCTTCTTAAAGATCAAATCCTTAAACAAAAGCAACATCTATATGAACTCTAAAGAGATTTCTGAGAATAACTGAATGAACACTTAATTATTTCTCTTCTCTTTATTGGTAATTTTATTGTAATCGTATCTGTCTGGTTTGTCAAGCATATTTTCGAAAATTAATATATTATATTAATATTTTCAGAATTTTCTGTAAATTCTATACAGAGGTAACTTTTTTCAAAAACTGAAGATAAAAGGTCTGATTTATGATATGATAGGATTATCATTAATATCATTTTCTATAACCGTGCTTATCAGGAGGACACAAATATGGCATCATGGAATAATCTGGATACACTTAAATCATATGAGAAGCTGACGGCATTGAAAGGCCGGGTGAATCTCAAGGAGGCCATGTCCGGCGAAAACGGGGCAGAGCGTGTCGCAAAGTACAGTGTGCCCATGGCAGGCGGACAGGCATTCAATTTCGCTTCCAAGGAAGTGGATGATACGGTTCTCGAAGCACTGGCCGAACTGGCAAAAGAGGACGAGCTCATCGACAAATACAAAGAATTGCTGAACGGGGCCGTGATCAACACCGGTGAAAGCCGCCTGGTACTCCATCAGCTGGCCCGCAGACAGCAGCTGGATCCCGTTGTGGTGGATGGTGTGGACAAGGGTGAATTCTATCTGTCCCAGCATAAGAAAGCTGCCGATTTCGCAAACAAAGTACATGCCGGTGAGATCACAAACGCAGCCGGCGAGCCCTTTACCACGGTAGTGCAGATCGGTATCGGCGGCAGTGACTTAGGCCCCCGTGCTCTGTATATCGCCCTGGAGAACTGGGCAAAAACCAACGGTACCCTGAAGATGGAAGCCAAATTCATCAGCAACGTGGACCCCGATGACGCTTCCGCCATCCTGGCAGAAACCGACGTTGCCCACTCCCTGTTCATCGTGGTTTCCAAATCCGGCACCACCCTGGAGACTCTCACCAACGAAGCATTCGTAAAAGACGCGTTGACGAAAGCCGGCCTGGATCCCTCCAGACATATGCTGGCCGTCACAAGCGAGACCTCCCCGCTGGCAAAGAGTTCCGACTATCTGGAAGCCATCTTTATGGATGACTACATCGGCGGACGTTACTCCTCCTCCTCCGCGGTAGGCGGCGTCGTTCTTTCCCTGGCCTTCGGACCGGAAGTATACGCCCAGATCCTGGAGGGAGCCGCAGAGGAAGATGCCCTGGCATTGAACGAAGATATCATGAAGAATCCGGATCTTCTGGACGCCCTGATCGGTGTTTACGAAGTAAATGTACAGGGGTACAATACCACTGCCGTTCTTCCTTATTCCCAGGCCCTCTCCCGTTTCCCGGCCCACCTGCAGCAGTGCGACATGGAATCCAACGGTAAGTCCGTCAACCGCTTCTTCGAACCGGTTTCCTACTCCACCGGCCCCATCATCTTCGGTGAGCCCGGAACCAACGGTCAGCATTCCTTCTACCAGCTGCTTCATCAGGGAACCAACATCGTTCCCATCCAGTTTATCGGCTACAAAGACAGCCAGATCGGAAATGATGTGGTGATCGAAGGAAGCACCAGCCAGAAGAAGCTCTGCGCCAATGTGGTGGCACAGATCATGGCTTTCGCCTGCGGAAAAGACGACGAGAACCGCAACAAATATTTCGAAGGAAACCGTCCTTCCAGCATCATTGTGGGAGACCAGCTCACACCGAAGGCCCTCGGTGCTCTCTTGGCCCACTTCGAAAACAAGATCATGTTCCAGGGATTTGTATGGAACCTGAACAGCTTCGACCAGGAAGGCGTTCAGCTGGGCAAGATCCTGGCCAAACGTGTTCTGGCCCACGATACGGACGGTGCCCTGAAAGCCTACAGCGACCTGTTTGAGATCTGATCCCGGGCAGCGAAACAAATCGATAAAACTGAGAAAGTCATATAAAAAACGCCTTCAGGTTTAAACCTGAAGGCGTTTTTCGTCTATCTGTGTCGAAGAACCTTCCTCTTCTGTCTGAGCACCTTTTTCTCCTGAAGATTGACCTTCAGGTCTCCCGCTTTCTCAAACAGCCAGGAGAAGGTCCGCATGACCGTGATCTCCGCGATGGCAAATACCCCGCACAGTGCCCCGCATTTGAGGGAGATGGACTGGATGTCAAACATGTTCCTGAACAGGGCGGCACACAGGCCCATTCCCAGAATACAGAGCCCGAATACGATGATATGGTACAGGTTGGCCGGTTTTGAGATGTTCCAGAGGATCATGAAACCGATCACCGCCAGAAGATAGGTTGAAGCCGTGGCCACATCTGCTTCGGAGATGTTGAACAGCTTGCCGAAAAGTACCATAAAGGCGATGGAGAAGAAGGAGGTGAGAGCCGCCGGCATGGCACGGAAGATGGTGGTCCGGATAAAGCTCTTCTCCTGCTTGTCCTCATTTGGCTCCAGAGCCAGCAGAAAAGCCGGAATCCCGATGTTGAACATGGAGATCAGGGAAACCTGATTGGGCTGCAGGGGGTAGGTAAAGCTGTTGATGATGGAGAATACCGCCAACAGGAAAGAGAATATATTCTTGTAGAGGAAGAGGGTTGCCGACCGGGTGATATTGTTCACATCCCGCCGTCCTTCTCCCACGATATCCTTCATCCGGGAGAAATCCGAATCCAGAAGGACCACCTGGGCAGCCTGCCTGGTGGCATCGGATCCTCCGCCCATGGCGATGGAACAGTCCGCTTCCTTCATGGCCAGGATGTCATTGACACCGTCTCCGGTCATGGCCACTTTTTTCTTCTGTGCCCGGAGGGTATTCACGATATTTTTCTTCTGTTCGGGTTTCACTCTTCCGAACACGGTATATTTTCTCAGTGCGTCCGCATAATCTTTCGGTGTTTTCAGGCTTGTGGCATCCACATATCTGTCCGCATTCTGAATGCCGGCCTGACGGGCTATCCTGGAGACCGTCAGGGGATTATCCCCGGAGATCACCTTGATCTCCACCCCTCTCTGGGCGAAATAGGTGAAGGTCTCCGTGGCATTATCCCGGATGTTGTTCCGGATGGCGACAAAGACCACGGGGCTTCCGTCACAGGTAAGGGCGAGGACACGGTCCCCCTTGCCGGTATAGACCTGGAGAAGGTCCTGGTTGTCCAGATAGATCATCCGGTCCATCACATACTCCGGGGCACCCAGACGGTAGACATGACCGGGGGTCTCGATCTCGGAGTATTTGTTCTTTGAGCTGAAGGGCAGGATACGGACCGCATCCAGCCGGGCGGAGGAACCGCAGAAATCACGCAGTGCCTGCATGGTGCTGTTGGTGTCCGTTATGGTCTGTACATACCTGCAAAGAAGGTCTTTATCTGTCCTGTCCACACCTGAAGGTGCAAACAGCTCTTCCACTTCCATCTCTTCGGTGGTGATGGTCCCTGTCTTATCCACACAGAGCACATCCACCCTGGCCAGGGTCTCGATACTGTGCATGTCGTGGAGAAGGACTTTCTTGCCGGCAAGCCTGGCGGCACTCAAAGCCAGCGCCACCGTCACCAGAAGGTACATTCCCTCGGGGATCATTCCCACCACCGCGCTTACCATGGAGACCACCGCATCGGAGAATTGATTGTGATTGATCACCATGGACTGGAAGATGAGGGCTATTCCCACAGGCAGGATCAAAACTGCAGTGATCCTGATGATCCGCTCGATATCCCTGACCATCTCCGCCGGTCTTTCTTTTACTTCCTTCGCTTTTCTGGTAAGTCTGGCAGCGTAGGAATCGTTCCCGACTCTGGTGAGTTTGGCTCCGCTCTCCCCGACGATCACAAAGCTTCCCGACTTCAGCGCATCCCCGGGTCTTTTCTCGATCTCGTCCGCCTCCCCGGTAAGGAGGGATTCATTGACAGTGATGCTTCCGGAAACCACCACGCCGTCCGCAGGGATCTGCTGGCCTCCTTTCAGGATGACCAGGTCATCCTGGACCAGGCGGTCGGAAGGGATAACCTGCCTCTTTCTGTCCCTGATCACCGTATATTGCGTCACGTCCAGAAGAGATAATTTATCCAGTATGGCCTTGGATCTCAGCTGCTGAAAGATCCCGATCAGGGTGTTTGCCACAACCACGATCAGGAAGGTCAGGTTCTTGAAGGAACCGGCGATGATCAGCAGCAGACCCAGGATGGCAAAGATCGCATTAAAATAGGTAAATACATTTCCCCGGATGATCTCTTTCACACTCTGGGCGGAATCATCCTCGACCAGATTGACTTTCCCGGCGGCTACCCGTTTATTTACTTCTTCAGTAGTCAGACCTGTATAGTTCATTGAAAACCTCCGTTTTCTTTCTCTAAGATGAATTATACCACGATAAAGCCGATTTTTCATCTGCTAATCCCGGACAGGAACCGGTGAAATATTCCCCCTCCCGCTGCGGGTCAGACAAGAAAAAGAGCCGACGCATCTGCGTCGGCCCGGTAGATCATTCTTCAGATAATAGTATTATGTTGAGGCTCCCTCCGGAGAATTGGCTGAATCATCCGCCTGTCACAGAGATGAGCTGATATATAATTCCGCCATATCCAGCAGATAGGACAGATTCATTCTTCCTTTACCATAGACCTTGTCGTTGATCAGAAGAAGCGGAACACTTCTCACATGATGTTTCCAGAGCAGGCTCGGGAACTGGGTGATATCAAACATCTCCGCGGTGATCTTCTCGCTGTGGACTGCCAGTTCATTTGCCGCCATGACGGCAGAGGGGCAGTTGGCACAGGTGAGGGAGGCGAAGATCTTGATGTTCAGCGGCCGGTCAATCTTCCGGATCCGCTCCTGATTCAGAGGATTGATCTTCTTCTCATGGCCGGTCACCATAAAGATCGACATGAGGAAGGAATCCCACTCCATCCCCTTGGGAACACTGTGGAAGTAGATACCGCTGCTCTTTCCCCGGCTGTCGCAGATCTCGATGGCCGGAAGGATCAGCCCTTCCCTGCCCTGATACTGCTTCCGGATCACGGTTCTTTCCCGAAGCTCGGTCTTCTCTTCGAAGAAGGCCACCATCTCCTTAGCCAGAGGACTGTCATCCAGCCACAGGTTAAGGACCGCCTTATCTTCATCCCTGCCGGTCTCTGACCGGGTCACACCGGATGGGGCGGTACAGGCTGCCTTTTCTTCAGGCAGGGCCAGCTTACCTTCTCCGATCTTCCGGCGGAGCTCCAGCACCCTTTCTCCCAGGGATACTGCAGCGATGGCACCGTCGGAAGCGGCGGTCACCGCCTGTCTGAGCGGTTTCTCACAGAGATCTCCGGCCACGTAAACCCCGTCGACACTGGTCTTCCGGTTTGCGTCGGATACGATGTAGCCGCCGGGACCTCTTTCGATCTGTTCCGGGATCCAGTCAGCGGAAGGTTCATAACCCACAAAGACAAACACTCCAATGGGACTGTTCTCGTCATCGGTATAGCCCGTGGAACAGATCCTCTTCCTCTG
>JAEIGA010019081.1_pt1 | contig 10456 bp, 10 predicted proteins | sample 9270691 | NCBI WGS metagenome assembly JAEIGA01 (sample SAMN17057246, study PRJNA624740) | gut metagenome | biome: biome; isolation source: fecal sample | host: Bos grunniens | place: China: Xizang | collected 2019
GAACGCACGCGCGCTCGCGCCCTGTCCGACGGTTCTGACGACAAGACCGACGTTCTCGGGAAGAGGCAGCTTGTCGATGATCTTTTTAAGACGCTGTCTCTCCTTCGCGTCGCCGATCTTCTTCGAAACGCCGCGCAGAGTCGCGCCGCGCGAATCCTTCGCGCCGGGCATCATGACAAGATAGCGCCCGGGAATGGAAAGATTCGCGACGACGCGCGGACCCTTCGTCGAAATCGGGCCCTTCGTCACCTGGACGATGATCTCCGATCCCGGCGGGAACAGTTTGGCGATCTCGGCATCGGAAAGACGGTTCGCCTTTTTGGCGTTCTTTCCGCGTCCGGCGTCATCTTCGTCGTCAAGAATGGAATCCGCGTCGGGAGTCATATCCCAGTAGTGCAGAAACGCGTTCTTCTTCAGTCCGATATCGACGAACGCCGCCTGAAGATCGTTCTCAAGATTCTGCACACGCCCTTTGAAAACGCTACCGACCAACCGTTCCTCCTCGCGGTGCTCGACCATAAATTCCTCGAGGCGGCCGTTCTCCATTACCGCCACGCGGGTTTCAAGCTTCTCGACATTTACGATTATTTCTCGTTTCGTCTTGGAGCGTTTAAGCCATCCGAACAGATTCATTTTTCATCCTCTCTATGTAATGATATGCTTTGAACTATACCCAGGGCGCACATTATCGTTATAAGAAAAGTGCGACCCAGTGAAAGAAACGGCAACGGCAACCCCGTAATGGGAACCAGCCCGATACACATGCCCATGTTTATGTAGACATGCGCAAAAAGAAGCGTCGCGACGCCAAGCGCGAATATCCTGCCGCGCTTATCGCCGGCGACCACGGCGGTCCACGCCGTAGACAGACACAATACCGCGAAAAGGAATACCAGAAGAAGCGAACCTTTCAAATACCCCATTTCCTCGGCCCAGACGCAAAAGATAAAATCGTTCATAATACCCATCGACGGCAGAAGATCGCGCCGTATCGACTCTCCCTTGCCGTAGCCCTTGCCGGAAAAACCGCCGGCTCCGATGGTCATCTTCGACTGCCTCAGGTTGTAGCCCGAATCGTTCGCGTCGGTTTCAGGGAAGAGAAAGGTTTTTACACGTTCAACCTGATGCGGTCTTAAAGGCACGTATTTAAGCACGGCGGCCCTGCGTTCCTCGGAAACCCCGGGTCTCTCGGCCTCATAGACCGCCGCGAGGACCGAAGTCGCCGCGACGCATCCCGCGGCAAGAAAAATGACAAGCCCCTTGCGCCAGACTCCGGCCGCCAGCAAAATTACGAGAATCGCCGGAACCAGCGTCAGGGTTGTTCCCAGATCGGGCTCCATCAGGATGAGCAGACACGGCACCGCGACGGCTACGGCGGCTATCAGAAAGCCCCTGAATCCGTAATGTCCCCTGAAAAGGTCTTCACCCGATCCGAAAAGATTCGCCAAAAACATCATCACGCACAGTTTCGATATCTCGCTCGGCTGAAAAAACCACAACCATCTCTTCCCGCCAAACTGCTCAGTTCCGAACAGAAGAACAAGAACAAGAAGGAATACCGCGGCGCCGTACGACGGAATAGAAATATACCTGAAAAGCTTTCTGTAATCGGTAAACGCGAGAACGAAATACAACACGAGACCGAACGCTGCGGTGCCGAGCATCGACTTCCACTTGCCGGCGAAGACGGCGGTGCCGCGAGCCTCTCCCGCCGAAGCGAGCGCCATCGCCCCTATGGCGATGAGAATCATCATCGACGCAAACGAAAGCCAATTGAATCTAAGGAGAAACTTTTTCATTATCGCAGATCTCCATAGAACGACCTTAATATTTCGCCGACTTTGGGAGCTGAAGTCGAACCTCCCGTATCGCCGTTCTCAATTACGAGAGCAAGGGCGAGAGGCTCTTGAACCAAAGACTTTTCATTCGGCGTCACATAAGCGATAAACCAGGTGTTTTTCCGCTTTCTGCTCCCTGAACCGACCTCGGCGGTTCCCGTCTTTCCGATAACATCCGCCGCGACGCCCTCCCCCGCCCGACGACCGGTGCCGCCGTTGACAACGCAACGCATCCCTTCAACGACGAGCGCACGGTTTTTCTCGGGTATCCCGAGATTCCTGGGGCGTGAAGCGAGTCTGCCGGTTTTGACAAGATGAGGAACGGGCATTTTCCCGGTGCCGAGCGCCGATGCTACAAGAGCCATCTGCAGCGGAGTGACGAGCAGCAGACCCTGCCCGATCGACGTCTGCGCGACATCACCGGAATTCCATCTGACCTGCGGAGTTCTTCTGGCTTTTTCAAACGCATCAGGAACAAGCCCCTCTTCCTCAATCGGAAAATCAATGCCCGTTTTTGACCCTAGACCGAAGTTTCTGCAAACCGAATTTATCAGATTCGTTCCCGCCATAACCCCTATCTCGCAAAAATACGGATTGCAGCTCTCCTTGATGGCATTCACCAGAGCCACCTCGCCATGGCCCCATGTTCTGGCGCAACGGATCTTCATCCCCGCAATTTCATAAAACCCAATGCACTCATATTTCGCGGAAGGATCAAGATCGGCCTCGAAAGCCGCAAGAGCCGTAATCGGCTTGAACGTGGAGCCGGGGGCGTAAAGTCCCGCAACCGCACGGTTGAGCAGCGGTTTTGCCGGGTCTTTGCTGTAGCGTTCGTACAGACTGCGCGGAAAAACGGGAACGCATTCGCGCGGATCGAACGAAGGCGAACTTACCATGGCGCGCACGGCTCCGTCGCGGGGATCAACGGCGACAAATGCCCCCCTCAAACCCCTTAACGCAGACTCCGCCGCCTTCTGCAATCTGAAATCGATCGTCAGATTAATGTCAAATCCATTGCGAGACTCATCCACTATTTCGCGTTTGGTGGCGAATCCGAGCGCATCGACAAGAACTCTCTCCTTACCGGGCTTGCCGCGCAGCAAAGCGTCATACTGAAGTTCAAGACCGTCGCGGCCACACAGCTCCTTGTCGACGAAATTTATCTTCTCGTCTCCGTAATTCTCCGGCTGCCTGTCACGCCCGACACGCCCCAGCACATGCGCCGCAAGCATGCCGTGCGGATACACGCGCTCGAACCCCAGCGAACATTCGAAGCCCTCCAATTCATGCTGGCGCTCTGAAAAGCGGGCCAGCTCATCCTCGGATATGTCATGCCAGACCTCCAGAGGTATCGCGAGCGACTGCTGGAGATGGCGACGGATGCCTCGTTTGTCCACGATCGGCGGTCGGCCGATTATTTCAGATACTCTCTCTAGAGCGGCGGACAAATTACCCTCCGTTGTCTCACGGCGGTTTTTCGCGCGGTAGGATTCAGGATTCACGACGATGTTTACAAGAGTTCTGTTGTCGGCGAGAACAACGCCGTTTCTGTCGAATATACGGCCGCGCAACCCCACCGTCTGAAGTCGACGTATCGACTGAGATTGCATCTGCCGACGGTGCTCGGCCACAAGATCGACCTGTTCGACTTTAAGCCTCGAGGCCAGAATCAGAAAGCCGATTGAAAAACAGACCGCCAAAACGGCGAACGAAACGAAACCGGATATGGAATAGCTACTTCTCATTGACCGCCGCCTTTCCGTCAAGCCAATGAAGTGCGCCGCACACCGCGACCAAGGTCACCGCGCCCACAGGAAACGCGGCTAAAATCCTCAAAATGATCCTCCCCTGCATTGCCGGGCCGAGCCATGCCCAGATCCACAGCTGATACAGCGGGTACGCCAAGGCCGCAAACGCAAGAGGCAGTTTAAAACCTCTCAGAACAGCGCATGCGATCACGAAAAAGCTGACGCTGGAAGCCAAGGGTAACGATGACAGAGAATCCTCAGCGGCGCCTGCCGCCAGCGCAAAAAGCACCCCGACGACGGGAGACCTTCGCAATGCGCAGTATGCCGCCGCCGACAGAAGAACCGGAACCCCCACGCCCAGCAATCCGGGGCAAAGCTCCTCCGCTGCGCATGAAAGGACAAGCACAAGCACGGCATAAACGAGATGGACGATGTCTTTTTTCACTTTTTGCGGATAAAGACGTCCTTCAGCGCCGTAAAATCGACAGCCGGCCGTACGCCTCCACGTCTCTCAAGTCCGCCGGCATGATGCTCTGCGGCTTTAACGTCGGTGCTGAAAGTGCCGACCGCGATCCCAGGAGGGAAAATCTCCCCGGATCCCGATGTATAAACCTTTGTCCCGGGACGGATGACTGGCCCGGACTTTAAAAACCTGATTGAAAGCGATTCTTCCGTTCCGCCCGACAAAATCCCCGTTACAGGAGTTTCCGCTTCTATCTTGCAGGCTACCTTGACCGACGGATCCGTTATCAGCATTACCTCGCTGGTGTGCGGAGTAACGGATATGACGCGCCCTACGAGACCGTCGGGAACTTCAACGACGGCACCGTCATAAACGCCATCCAGAGAACCTTTTCCGACCCGCACGGACTTGAATGCATCCGCGGCTCCGCCGCCGCACGAAAGAACCTCGGCGGGAATCCACACCTGTCTGTTCTTCTGGGCGTAACCAAGAGCACGTCTCAACCTGCGATTCTCTTCATATATGTTTTTGCTCTCGGAATTCTCAAGAACCAATCGCGAAAGTTCCCCTTTGAGCCGCTCGTTCTCGGCGGATGCAGCGGCCCCGTTCCATGCTCCCGATATGCGGGAGCATACACTTCTCGAGAGCCAAAGTTTAACACGCTGAAACGGATACGCGGCTTCTATTGCGGCAGACCTTGAAAAAAGGAATACAAAAACCCCGATCGCCGCTATCGCGACAATCGCCCAAGTCTTTGATACCTTTGCTTTCATTATGACGACTCCCTGTTGATAAGAGTCGCCGAAAACCCTACATCTCCCGCTTATTGCCAGCGAGGAAATCGAGCTCGTTCATAACGACACCAGTACCCTCGGCAACGGCCGAAAGCGGATCGTCCGCAAGAGTAACGGGAAGTCCCGTTTGCGCAGCAAGCAGTTTATCAAGCCCGCGAAGCTGCGCACTCCCGCCTGAAAGCACCAAACCGCGATCGACTAGATCGGCGGCAAGTTCTGGTTCGCACTTGTCGAGAGTGGTTCTCACGGCATCGACAATCTGCGTTACAGGATCTTTCAAAGCGTCTCTGATTTCCTCGGAAGTGATTGTCAAGGTCTTCGGCAACCCAGCCACTACATCTCTGCCTTTAATCTCAAGGGTCTTCTCCTCACCCACAGGATAGGCACTTCCTATTGCTATTTTAATCCATTCGGCCATGCGCTCGCCTATGAGAAGATTATAGACGCGCTGGACATACTTCATAATACACTCATCCATCGCATCGCCGCCCGCGGCGCGGGCGGAATAACTATGGACGATCCCCGCGAGGGAAATAATCGCAACCTCGCACGTTCCGCCGCCGATATCGACGATCATGGAACCTGCAGGCTCAGAAACAGGCAGTCCTACGCCGATAGCGGCGGCCATAGGCTCCTCGATAAGGAACACTTTACCGGCACCGGCGTTCTGCGCGGCATCTTCAACGGCGCGCTTTTCGACCTCGGTGATGCCGCTGGGAACGGCGATGACCATACGAGGCCTTGCGCACTTCATATTCGAATAAAACCGCCTCGGGCTAACCTTCCTTATGAAATACGAAATCATGGCTTCGGTAATATCAAAGTCGGCGATTACGCCGGACTTCATCGGCCTTATTGCTACAATATTACCGGGAGTACGACCCAGCATTCGCTTAGCCTCCTCACCAACAGCGAGTACACGTTTGGACCCCGCCTGAATCGCGACCACTGAAGGTTCGCGCAAAACAATACCGCGATCCTTCGCATATACAAGCGAGTTCGCGGTGCCGAGATCGATACCGATATCTGTTGAAAAAAGAGACTTAATTTTACCGAACATTACCGTTCTCTTTCAATTTTCAATTTTTGAAAGTATTTTACCGAAAATATAAAATTATGTCAATACGCACAATTTAAACTTAATATTTGATATACTTTTCAGCATGGAAAGACTTACAATACAAGTTGGCAGTTATGAAGTTAACTGTTCAATCATCTCTGAAAACGGCAAAGCATGGATCGTGGATCCTGGTCAAGAAGGTGCGCGCATCGCCTCACTTCTCGAAAAAAAAGGGCTTGTGCCGGAAGCCGTCCTGCTTACTCATGCCCACTTTGACCACATAACGGGAATCGCCGAACTCCAGAAACTGTTCCCAGGTCTTCCGGTCTTCGTCCATAAGGCGGACACGGTGATGTTTGGACACCCTTTCAACCAGATGCCCGGCGAATACGCCTCCATCGGAGTTCCCTCGGGCATCCGCGATGTGAACGACCTGAAAATCTGCGAAGTCATCCACACCCCGGGCCACACCCCGGGAGGAGTTTGCTACCACTTCCCCGAAGACAAGCTCCTTCTGAGCGGAGACACCCTTTTCGCGGGATCCGTCGGACGCACCGACTTCCCCGGCGGCAGCATGTCCATGATGATGGAGTCGCTCAAAAAGCTGATGGCGCTTCCTGACGACACGCTTGTCATCCCCGGACACGGCTCCCATACGACAATCGGCCGCGAAAAGGCAAGCAATCCCTACCTCGTCTAAAGGGACTTGAGAATATCGACGGCGACGGAAGTCACATCGTTCGTGCCTGATTTCCAGGTGCCGTCGGGTCTCTGCAGAGAAACGATCTTTATCGCGATGGCCGTCGAGGAAAGGCCGTTCGTGTTGAACACGTCGCCATTGAAGGAACAGGAGATGTCTGTGACCGCATTGGTCGACGCTGCGGCGGGCACGGCCGGATTCTCGGCATCCGTCGCGACGGTCCGCTCGGTTTTGGGGGCGCGCGAAAGCGCGTGATCAACCTCGTTTCGGACGCTCGGCTCAAGAACGTTCTCGCTCACAAGCGGCTGCAACGGTATCGTCAACGCGAGTACGGCGGCTTTCATTTCGCTCTTTTCGCGGATTCGAGCGTATTCCAGAGAAGCATCGTGATCGTCATCGGCCCGACACCGCCCGGAACCGGAGTGATGGCGCCGGCAACGGGGGCGCAGCTTTCAAAATCAGCGTCCCCGACAAGACGAAAGCCTTTCGGCCTGGTCTCGTCGGCTATACGGTTCACGCCGACGTCGATGACAACCGCACCGGGCTTGAGCATATCGCCCTTCAACGTATCGGGACGCCCGGCGGCGACGACAACGATATCGGCTTCGCGCGTAAACTTCGCGATATCGGGAGTGCCCGTATGACAAAGCGTAACCGTAGCGTTCGTCTCCTTGCGCGCAAGAAGAACCGCGACGGGCTTGCCGACGATATTTGACCGGCCGATAACGACTGCATGCTTGCCTTTGATGTCCATGCCGGAAAATTCAATAAGCTTTATAATTCCGTGAGGCGTGCACGGCAGAAAGCACTCTTCGCCGATAAGCATCTTACCCACATTGACCGGAGTAAAACCATCCACATCCTTCTCGGGCGCTATGGCATCGATCACCGCCTTGTCGCTGATGTGCCTCGGGACCGGAAGCTGGACGAGAATGCCGTGGATCGAGGGGTCGACATTAAGCTCTTTGACGAGATTCACAAGCTCATCCTGCGTCGTCGTCTCGGGAAGACGGATCTCGCGAGAGTACATGCCCGCCTCTACACACGCCTTCTCCTTGGCCGTGACATAACTTACGCTGGCGGGATTATTGCCGACGAGAATAACGGCGAGGCCGGGAACGACGCCCTTCTGCTCTTTGAGTTCAGCGACACCGGCAGCGATTTCCGCGCGCAGATTGGCGGCTAAAAGTTTTCCGTCTATAATTTTCATTTGACTCACCTCTGAATTTTCAGGTTAATTACTTGCCGTCGGAAGCCTCGTCGATCTTCCTCAAGAGCTCGGCCTTCGCAGACTCGAACTCTTCGGAACCGAAGGGTTTGTCGTTCCAGTCGATGAACGCCTGCTGCAAAGCAAGCATGAACTTGCGCGTCGCATCCTTTTCGGGGAATTCGAACTCGGTCGCAAGAACCTTCTCCATCATGTCGAACATAACCTTCTGGCGCTCGACGGGAGTGGAGGCGTCGGCATCCGAAAACGCGTTCTGCTGAAGATAGACGGCATCGAGGAACTCGCCCTTGAGATAAGTCGTAAAGTCTTCGAGCGAAGTTCCCTCCTCGCCGACGACCTTCATCATCTGACCGATTTCGTTACCCTTGCGGAGAATTGCGCGTGCCTTTTCGACCCGGTCCTGATCAATAACCGAATTGTATTTGCTCCAGCTGTCGAGCGGGTCGATCGCGGGATAGCGGCGGGCGTCGGAACGCGCGCGCGAAAGCCCGTGGAAACCGCCGACGACCTTAAGCGTCGCCTGGGTTACGGGTTCGTCGAAGTTGCCGCCTGCTGGAGAAACCGTTCCGCCGATCGTAACCGAGCCGATGTCGCCGTTTTTAAGCTTAACGCGTCCGGCGCGCTCGTAGAACGCGGCGATACGGCTTTCGAGGTATGCGGGGAACGCCTCTTCTCCGGGGATTTCCTCTAGGCGGCCGGAAAGTTCGCGCATGGCCTGGGCCCACCGGGAGGTAGAGTCGGCGAGAACGAGAACGTTAAGTCCCTGCTGACGGAAATATTCGGCGAGCGTAACCGCCGTATAAACCGACGCTTCACGCGAGGCGACCGGCATCGAAGATGTATTACAGATGATGATCGTGCGCTTCATGAGCGACTGGCCCGTCTTCGGGTCGACGATCTCGGGAAATTCCTTCAAAGTTTCGACGACCTCGCCCGCGCGTTCGCCGCACGCGGCGGAAATCACGACATCTACCTTCGCGTAGCGCGCGGTCGTCTGCTGAAGAACGGTCTTGCCCGCGCCGAAGGGGCCGGGAATGCAGTATGTTCCACCGACGGCTACGGGGAAGAACGTGTCGATCGTGCGAACCGTCGTCTCAAGCGTTTCTGTAGGGGCGAGACGCTCGACGAAGCACTTGATCGGAACCTTTACGGGCCAACGCTGGAGCATCTGGACTTTAACGTCTTTCCCGTTCGAGTCAGTCAGCGTCGCGATATCTTCAACAACGGTGTAATCGCCCTCGGGGGCGAGTTCTTTGACCGTGAACGAGCCGCGAAACGCAAAAGGCACCATAATCTTATGACCGGGCATCGTCTTGTTGTCGAAGATTCCTTCGGTGACCCAGCCGAGAACATCGCCAGCCGAAACGCGCTCTCCTATCTTCGCCGTCGGATGCCAATCCCATTTTCTGTCGCGGGGAAGGCCCGGAAGATATATGCCGCGCTGAAGAAAGTACTCGGCGTCAGCAGAAATTTTCGCCGCCTCCTTCGCTAGTTCGGAAAGAGGATTCTGAAGTCCGTCGTAAACCTGGGCGAGCATGCCGGGACCGAGTTCGGCAGCGAGAAGTTCGCCCGAAAACTCGACCTTGTCGCCCACCATCAAATCCGTCGTCGCATCGAACACCTGCATGTCGCAGACGGTGCCGCGGACACGAACTATCTCGGCCATGAGTCGCTTCTCGCCGAGAACGATGTAACCGACTTCGTTCTGGGCTACGGCTCCGTCAAATGCGACTGAGGTCATGTTTCCGTTTACCGCTACAATCTTTCCGGTTGTGGTCATTGTTGGACTCTCTTTGATTTTTAAAATGAAATTTTAGTTTCAGCCGTCAGCCTGTCGAACGCGGCCGAGCCGGCTTCTGCAGAAATCTTCGCGCGTTTAAGGGCTATTTTCAATCTCACCGCGTATGTCGCGAGCGCACCCGCGCCGAGAGGAGAGGTAAGATCGGTCAATTCTTCGGCGGCGTCCCACCAGATTCTGTCAAGAAGCTCTTCGCGCTTCGCGACATCCTTCTCCTGAAACGCGTGAGCGACTTTCGTACGCCAATACACGGAGCAGCCTTCGGCGGCACGCACCCACTTGGCGCCGCCGCGCGCCACGGCGACCGCGTTTTTGAGCTGTGTTTCGAGATCGGCCCATTTTTCTCCCGTAAGCCCGTCGATCTCCCTGCCCGCGTCGGCGCAGAGCGAGGCGAACTTCTCCCACGAAATGGCGGGCGGCTGATCGAAAACGAGCGCCGGAAGGCTCGCGACTATGTAGTCGATCGTCATTTCAGAAGCCTGGCAAGTTCAGGACGAAGACGCTTCGAAAGTTCCTCGGCGACAACTTCTGCGGTGAACGCGTGCTCGACGCGTCCGCCGTCAATCTTGACCGAAAAGCCGGAATAGATATTCTCGTCGGTAACGATGGAGATTTCGCCCTTGGCGGCGAGCTGGGCCTTAAGGGATGCGGCGAGCTTTTCTGGGGCGGCGATTTCGACTCTTCCGGTAAGGTCCTTTACCGCTTCACCGGCCAGTTGAACGGCTACCGTCTCATCAGCGAGGGCTTTCTCGACATTCTTCGCGAGCACCCCTTCAAGAAGGGCGGTGATCGCCTCGCGGACTTTAAGAACCGTGTCGCGCGCGGCC
>JAEIGA010019082.1_pt1 | contig 10456 bp, 11 predicted proteins | sample 9270691 | NCBI WGS metagenome assembly JAEIGA01 (sample SAMN17057246, study PRJNA624740) | gut metagenome | biome: biome; isolation source: fecal sample | host: Bos grunniens | place: China: Xizang | collected 2019
CGAATCGGATGCAATTCTCCGCGAAGAATTTGACAAAGCAGGTTTGACCGATAAGGTTTGGCAATTCTTCACCGTCGTGCCCGATTTCCGTTCGACGGGCGTACGCGAAGGCAAGCGCGTGTTCGATTGGCCGGTCATTATTCGTGCGGTCAACACGGTAGACGCTATGAGCGCAACCGTACCCGAACTCGATTGGGCGGTGCTCAAAAAGATTACCGATAGAATTTTAGCGGAAGTTCCCGGCGTATGTCGCGTGCTTTACGACCTTAGCCCTAAAGCCCCCGCAACCATTGAATGGGAATAATAAAAACGTATAAGGAGAGAGAAAATTCTCTCCTTTTTTCGTACCTTTTTTTGTGTGGCGAACATATAATAAACTATGGAGTAAAATCCAAATACAAAAGAAGGAAAACGATTTTTATGAGTCATTGTTGGAATTCTACTTCGTTTGCAAGCGCAAACGGCTGTGACTGCGGAACGACCTTTAACGGGTTGTCCACTACGAATAATAGCAACTTTTATTACGGCGGTTCTTATTTAACTTCCGTGTTTTATCGGGTAGTTCCCGTGAATAGCGGAACGAATACGGCGAACAACGGAAACGGCTGTAATTGCGGTTGCCGTTGCGGTGGCTGTAATCGTTGCACTACGTGCGGTTGCGGTTGGAATACCTCTTCGTATAACCAATGCGGTAGCACGTTCGGCAATTGTTGCAGATTGTATTCGCAAAACAGAAGCGGCTCAGGTTGTTGCAATCAATAACGAAAAGAGAGAGCGGGGAAAACCGCTCTCTTTTAAAATAGGCAGGGCAGGTACGAGTTGAAAGTAAACAGGTTTAAAAATATCCGTCAATCGTCCATACTAATACGGATGAATAAATTGACGGAAAGTTTTGAGTTCGTAAAAAAGAAATACGACTTATTAAGTTTTAAAAAATACACCACGATTGCAGGCACGCTGGTATTCTTTTTGATTATGTCGCTCGTCCCGCTGACCTTTTGGCTTACGTTGCTCTTTGGAAAACTACCCGTAGACGTCGACGAGATTTTTGACTTGCCCGTATTCGGCTCGGTAAAAAATATTTTGGAATATATCCGAATGGAAGCGGAAAGCGCAACGACGGGCGCGTCTGTCTTTTTGCTTTTGACCACGCTTTATTCTTCTACGAACTTGTTTTATCAAATGCGCCGAAGCGGAGAGTTGATCTACGATTTTCATCAAAAAAAAGGACTTCTCGTTCGATTTGGCGCGTTTTTATTAATGCTTCTTTTGATGACGAGCGTACTCGTGTTTATGCTCGTCTTCGCGTTCGGGAGCTTCGTATTTTCCAAAATCCTTTCTCCGCTCGTGCAAATTTTTCTAACCTATTTATTGTTATTCGCCCTTTCTTTTTTTCTGGTTCTACTTTTAAACGTGTATATTTGTCCTTTTCGCGTTCCCATTCGCTTGTTTTTAAAAGGTACGCTAATTACCGTCGGGGCGTGGACGGTCGCGTTAATCGGGTTCGGCGTTTATTTAAAAATCGGAAACCTGTCAAGGCTCTACGGCGCGCTTAGCGCGTTAATCGTATTTTTGCTTTGGCTGTACGTGCTGATGATTTGTTTTATTGCAGGCGTTATTTTCAATAGCGAGAAAATCGCCAAAGACTACGCCGATCACCCCAAGAAAAAATTATAAATTATCACAAAGTTATATCAAATTCTTTCGTTTTTCTCTAAAAATATCCACAAATTAAAAAATATGTGGTATAATGAAACTACAAACTACGTTTTGTGGAGGAGAAAAATCATGACGGACTATACGAAGGAAAATAAACAAATTGCAGAACTTTTTGCTATCGAAGGCGAAGTGCAAGACGTGCGCCCGTACGGCGAAGGGCATATCAATCAAACATTGCTCGTGACGACGGATAAAAAACGCTATATTATGCAAAAGATGAATACCAAAGTATTCACCGACCCCGATAGCTTAATGCGCAACATTTGCGGGGTCACCGAACATTTGCGCGCTCGCGGGGTGGAAACGCTCGAAGTTATTCCCACCAAAGAAGGACAGCCCTTTTATAAAGGGGAAGCTTGCTACCGTATGTATGCGTTTATCGAAAACACTATTACCTATCAAACGGTAAGCGATGCGAAAGTATTTTTCAATTCTGGGAAATCGTTCGGGGAATTCCAAAATTACCTTGCGGAATTCGACGCCTCCAAGCTCACGGAAACGATTGCCCGTTTCCACGATACGCCCAAGCGTTTTGCGGATTTTAAAGCAGCGTTGGAAAAAGACAGTTTTAACCGCCGTAAAGATTGCGAAAAGGAAGTGCAGTTCGTGCTTGACCGCGCGGATACTTATTCCAAAGCCGTCGAAGGCTTGCAAAGCGGTAAATTGCCCCTTAGGGTCACGCATAACGATACTAAACTCAATAATATCTTAATGGATGCGGAAACGGGCGAAGCGCGCGCGGTAATCGATTTAGATACCATTATGCCAGGCTCTATGCTCTACGATTTTGGGGATTCCATTCGTTTCGGTGCTTCTACGGCGGCGGAAGACGAACCCGACCTTAGCAAGGTAAATTTTGATATCAATTTGTTTAAAGCGTATGCGGAAGGCTATTGTGGCGCAGTGAAAGAAAGCATCACGGAAGAAGAGAAAAAATTGATGCCGTACGGCGCGTATTTGATGACGATGGAATGCGGTATGCGCTTTTTATCCGATTATCTTTCGGGTGATACTTATTTTGCCACGAAATACGCAGGGCACAATCTCGTTCGCGCAAGAACGCAGTTTAAACTCGCTTCGCAAATGCAAGAACGGTTTGAAGAAATGTCGGCAATCGTCTACGCTGCTTGCGAAAAATAATTTTTAAAGGAAGTTTTTTAGGAATAATTTCCCTTTTTTAGCGCATACTGCCTTTATGAAAAAGGTAAAAAACAGTAAAAAAATCGTAGCAACGGCACTTCTTTTAGGACTTTCGTTTTCCGTCTTTACGGCGCTGAAAACGCAAACGGCGCAAGCAGACGGATTAGGCGTATCGTACGAAAAGGTTTTTATTCAAAAATCCGATTCGCTCAAAGAGATTACCAAACCGCACGTCGGTTTTTACGAATGTAAAGAAATCTATTTTAACGGCGAAACGAAAACGGACGAGTATAAAAATCTTACCGTTGAACTGACGGCAAAAAATCAGTTTATTTTGCGTTATCAAGAAGAAAACGGCAAGAAAATCGAGAAGAAATGCAAGTATTCCTTTAATCCCGAAACGGGCGTTTTAAAGCTGAAAAATATGCGCGGGCTTTGGGGAATGAAAAGCAAAATTACCCTGCAAAAAGGGGAAATGAACGTACTCGTTCGCTTTGGGAAAAAGAATTTAAAACTTAGGCTCGAACAAATTTAAAAGCGCAAAAACCGTTTCCAAAACAGGCAAATATTTTCATAGATTTTATCCTTTCAACCGTTGACAAAATCGCTCGAATATGTTATTATAATAAGGCGAAAGCAAAAATCGATTTTGGAGGAATTTAATTTATGAAAAGATGTATGATTTGTGGTTGCGTAGTGGAAGACGGCGTGGAAAAATGCCCCCAATGCAACGCAACGAAATTTGAAGCGGTAAGCCAAGAACAAGCAGCTTGGGCGTGCGAACACCACGTGGGCGACGGCCAAGTGGAAGATATGGGTATCGTCGAAGGACTTCGTGAAAACTTCACGGGCGAATGTACGGAAGTTGGTATGTATCTTGCAATGGCAAGAGTTGCAGAACGCGAAGGGTATCCCGAAATTGCCGAAGCGTATAAAAGATACGCATTCGAAGAAGCGGAACACGCAGCGAAATTCGCAGAACTTTTAGGAGAAGTCGTCACGGCTTCCACCAAAAAGAATTTAGAGCTCCGTTATATGGCGGAAGCGGGCGCTTGCAAGGGCAAGCTTGACCTTGCGGTAAAAGCGAAACAGCTCGGCTACGACGCCGTTCACGACACCGTTCACGAAATGGCAAAAGACGAAGCTCGGCACGGCGCAGGCTTCAAAGGTCTTTTAGACAGATATTTCAAAGACTAATCAAATATTTACACGAACCGTAAGCGGGCGCAATCACGCGCTCGCTTTTTCCTTACGAAAAATAATTTTATTTTTACGAACAAATGTTTGTAAAATGCTTGCTTTTTCCATAAAAAGGTGATACAATAAAAAAGCTATGGAAATCAAACTTACCCGCGACCAGCAAAACGCGATAAAACTTATTTCGGAATGGTTTTTAAACACGGACGATCAGGTGTTCGTGCTTGCAGGCTATGCGGGTACGGGCAAGACTTTTTTGATTGATTATCTCGTGAAAGAAGTCTTGCATTTGAAAGCGGGCGAAGAAGTGGTTTTCACTTCCCCGACGGGCAAAGCCGCCGTAAATATCATTCAAAAAGGTACGCTCGCAGGTACGGTACACGGGCTTATTTATATTCGCAACGAAGACGATTTCGACGTGGACGAAAATGGGGAAATTATCCAAAATTCCCGTTTGAGCTTTTACAAGAGAGAAAAGATAGACGAAAGAATTCGTTTGATTATCGTGGACGAAGCGTCTATGATTAACGAAGAAATTTTAAGCGATTTATTAAGCTTTCAAGTTAAATGTCTGTTTACGGGGGATAGCGCGCAACTTCCGCCCGTCAACGGCGTGTGTAAGCTCTTGCAAAATCCGCACTACGAGCTAAAAGAAATCGTTCGGCAGGAAAAGGACAATCCTATCGTTCAGCTTGCGACGATGGCAAGAAAAGGGGAACGTATTCCCTTTGGAAATTACGGCGATAACGTATGCGTGATGCCACGTGGGGGATTATCTCTTTCAGAGCGAAAACGGGTATTTTTAAAAGCCGACCAAATTATTTGCGGGCGGAATATCACGCGAAACGCCTTAAATAAAGAAATTCGCGAATATAAAGGTATTTCCGTTGATGAACCGCTCCCGACGGACGGAGAAAAAGTTATTTGTACGCTTAACGACTGGGAAAAACCCCTTGATAAGGAAGAGAAATTTCATCTTGTCAACGGGGTGATCGGCAAGGCGTACGGCGTTGAAGAACAGTTGGATGATTTAGCAACGATGGAATTTCAGCCCGATTTTTTAAAGGAAAGAATATGCGTACCCTTCGATACGGGCATTTTTACGAATAAGGAATATTCTCATTACTACGGGGATAAGGCCGTTTCGTTTGTCGACGGAACGGTTGCGCACGAGAACAATTTTGCACTTTTGCACAGGTTGAAAGCGGTGGCCGAAGAACCGATTGCCCGCTTTGAGTTCGCCTACGCCATTACTTGCCATAAAGCGCAAGGCTCGGAGTTTGATTTCGTCGTCGTGTTCGACGAATCGTGGGCGTTTTCTCAAGAGCGAAACCGTTGGCTGTATACGGCAATCACGCGCGCGAAGCAAAAACTTTTGATTTTGCGTTAAAAAGCAAAAACGCTTGACGGGATTTGCGACCTTTGTTATAATAGGCGTAGTAGTTTGTAAAGGACGGGAAAAGTATGGCAAAAGAGCTGTCGAGATGTCAACAAATAGAGCGTTCGCTGATTACGACGTACCGTAAAGAGCTTTGGTCGCCTTTCGTTTTAGCGGTGAAAAAATACCGTTTAATCGAAGCGGGGGATAAAATCGCGGTCTGTATTTCGGGCGGGAAAGATAGCGTAGTGCTCGCTAAGTTAATGCAAGAACTGCAACGGCATAGCGAAACGCCGTTCGAGCTACTTTTTCTCGTAATGGATCCTGGCTATAACAAAGAAAACAGAACGCGGATTGAAGAAAATGCTAAGCTGTTGCAAATTCCTATCACGGTGTTTGAAAGCGATATTTTCGCGGCTTCCGAAAGCGCGTCGGCAGATTCCCCTTGCTACTTATGCGCAAGAATGAGAAGGGGGCATTTATACGCAAAGGCAAAAGAACTCGGTTGCAATAAAATTGCGCTTGGGCATCACAAAAGCGACGTGATTGAAACGACTTTAATGGGTATGCTCTACGGCGGACAGATGCAAGGAATGTTGCCGAAAATTAAAAGCGCGAACTTTGAAGGTATGGAGCTGATTAGACCTTTATATTGCGTGTTAGAACGGGATATAATTCGTTGGAAAGAGTTTAACGAATTGCAATTTATCGCGTGCGCGTGTAAATTTACGGAAGGGATCGAGAAAAATGGCGGGGAGTTGTTTTCCGCTCGGCAACGGGTGAAAGAGCTGATCGCTTCGTTAAAGGAAGAAAACCCCAACGTAGAGAACAATATTTTTCAAAGTATTCATAACGTACAACTCGATACGCTCGCAGAGTATAAAACGCAAGGCAAGAAATTTTCTTTTTTAGATAAATTTTCAAAATTAGAGTAAACAGTCATATTTATGAATTTTTTCGCATACAGTATGGTATGCAAGAAACGACGACTCATTCAGTATCAATCGAACAACGGAAAACTATCGCAGTCAGCGGGGTAGAAAGCGTAGTAGCTTTTTCGGAAAGTAAAATCACCTTAGCTCTTATCGGCGGAGAAAAACTGCATTGTAGCGGTGCGGAACTTAAAATTACGGGCTTTTCCAAAACGAGCGGAACGTTCACGGCAAGCGGGAAAATTTTCGGGATTTCTTACGGTGGCAAAGGCTTCGCTTCCAAAATTTTCAAATAAAAAATGAGCGCGCGCGAACAACTTCTCTTATTTTTATGCTGTATTCCGATCGGCTTTTTAGGGGGAATATTCTACGAAATTTTTTCCTGTCTTCGCTACTTATCAGGTTGTAAAAGCGGAAAAAACTTTCTTTTGACGGGTATTTTCGATATCCTGTTCTTTGCGGTGTTCGCCGTTTTTACCGTTTTGCTCGGCGCATTGCTCAAATTTCCCGATTTTCGGGCGTTTATGGGAGTAGGCTACGCCGTCGGTTTAATTTTATATTTAAAAAGTATACACAGAATACTTGATTTTTTTGAAAAAAAGTGCTATAATACAGTAAAGAAAGCTGTAAGAAGACTAAAATTAAGAAAAAATACGAAAAAACCCAAAGAAAAAAAGGTGGGTAAGGTCAATGACAGAAGAAAAATTAAGAAAAATTATAACCGCCGTCGCGGTCGCGGCAACGACTTTGCTCGTCGTTCTCGTCGGCGTGCTAATCTATCAGATCGTCACTATCAACGTGTATGACGACCGTATAGAGAAAACGCAAAAGGAAATCGCGTATTGGGAAGAGAAGAATTTATCCGACGAAGGGGATCTCGACCATTATTTAAGCGACGAATATTTGCAATGGGAAGCTTTTAAACTCGGTTTTATTAAGGATCAAGGGAAATAAAGAAATGAATAAATTTGCCGTAATCGACATCGGCTCTAATTCCGTTCGCTTAATGCTTGTGGCGAACGGAAAAGTTTTATATAAGACGATACAAACCACCCGTTTAGGGGAAGGGTTGAGCGTTGCGCCCCAGTTAAAGACAAGCGCAATCGAGCGTTCCGCGCAAGCGGTGAAAACCTTTTACGACCGCGCGCGTAAAGAAGGTGCGGAACAGGCGCTTGCCTTTGCCACCGCCGCCGTGCGTACGGCAAAAAACGGAGCGGAGTTTATCAAGCGCGTGAAAGAGCTTTGCGGACTCAGCGTAGAAATCATTTCAGGCGAAGAAGAAGCCGAACTTGGGATTGTAGGCGCGCTCGGCTATCAAGACGGCGGGATTTTAGATATCGGCGGGGCGAGTACGGAGCTTATCTTTCGAACAAACGGGAAAATTACTTATAAAAAGAGCGTAAACGTAGGTGTCGTTCGCTTAAAAGAACGCTGTGGAAACGACCCTAAACTTTACTATTTAACAGCAGAAGAATCCGTAAAAGAATTTGGAAAAGTGGAAAACGGACATACCGTGTACGCAATCGGCGGTACGGCAACTACGCTCGGCGCGGTGGCTTTGGGACTTATAAACTACGACGGAAGTAAAGTTTCAGGAACGGTGTTGTCGCTTGATCAAGTGAAAGCGTTAAGCGCGCGCTTGCAATCGCTCAGCGTGGAAGAAATCGCAAAAATCCCTTGCGTACCTTTGCTTAGAGCAGACGTTTTAACGGGCGGGGCGATATGGTTAGAAAGCATTATGGAAAGGCTGAATATTTCAAAAATCGTCGTGAGCGATAGCGATAATTTGGAAGGCTACGCAAAAAAACAAGGACTTTTGGAGTAAAACGAATGAAAAGAAGTGTGGCGAAAATTTATTCGATAGGACTGTTGTTTCTATTCGTGGTCGGAGAACTGACCGTTCTCGTTTTTGCTTGGCAAAGCGTAGGGCGTATTTTTTCCGTGATCGGCGGGCTGTTGTTTTCGCTTGCGCTTGCGCCGACCGTTCACGAGTTTGGGCATTTGGCGTTTGCAAAAGCCAACGCAATGAAGCTGAAATATATCAAATTCTTTTGTTTTCAAATCCTTGCGCAAAAGGGTAAAAAACGCTTTGGCTTTGCCAACCCGTTCGCGCCCGATCAAACGCAAGTTTTGCCCCAAAAAGGTGGGGATATGCAACGCCGCGCAGGGGCTTACGCGCTCGGCGGGTTAGTCTTTGGTGGAATTTTTCTCGTCGCAATAGTAGCGGTATTTTTCTTGTTGCTCATCTTTGTTGGCGCGAATTATTTCCTGTTGGGAGCAATTCCTTACGTTGCATACTTATTTTTCTTAAATTTGCCACCGATTGAATATGCGTCGGGAAAAACGGATACGCTTATATTACGGGGCGTAAAAAAAGGTGCGGATGAGGAAAAAATTATGCTTGCGTGTATGCAAATTCAAGGAGAACTGTCCGAAGGGAAAAGCTACGGAGAAATAGATAAAGAACTGTATTTATCTCTCCCGCAACTTCCTGAAGACGAACCCATGTACGCAATGAACTTATTTTTTAGGTATCGTTATCATCTTGAAAAGAAGGAGCTCGACGAAGCAGCCGACGCGCTTAATCGCTTAGCTTCTTCCGCCGATTATCTTACGGAACAGGAAGAAACTTCGCTTGCCGTTGAACTCGTGTATATGAACAGCCTGTTTAAAAATCAAGCAGAAGCGGACGAATGTGGAAAGTTTTGCGCTTGCGCTTTACAAGCGGACGAGCTTGCTTCCAAGCGCGCGCTCTCGGCGTATTCCCTTGCGTTCGGAGAACGAGAAAAGGCGCAAATCCTTTTGAAACAGGCGCAAGAGCTTTTAGAAAGCGAAGAGATTGCAGGCGTGAAAAAGAGCGAAGAAATCTTGCTCGACCGCTTAAAAAGGATAGCTGAACAGGTATAAAACGCCTTAGAAAGGGTTAAAATTACGCAAGAGAAAACCGCTTTTGAAGAAGGTAGCAAATGAAAGGACAGAAAACGTATAAAAAAACAAACCGAAAAGCGGGCGTGTTAATGCCCGTTTCGTCTTTGCCGTCGCCGTTTGGAATCGGTACGCTCGGAGAAGGAGCGTACGCCTTCGTCGATTGGCTGTTTGATGCAGGGATAAAAATTTGGCAGGTATTGCCTTTGTTGCCGACAGGCTACGGCGACAGCCCGTATCAGTCGTGCGCTTCGGATGCGCTCAATTATTATTTTATCGACTTTAAGCTGTTGGAAGAAGAAGGACTGTTGGAAAAGTCCGATTATGAATACGTTGAATGGGCAAACGACGAACGGCGGGTGGATTACGGCAAACAGTTCGCCTATAAAACGCTCGTGTTAGAGCGCGCGTTTTCCAAAATGGACAAAACGTCGCAAGAGTGGCAAGCTTTTTTAGCGAAAGGGAAATACCGTGATTTTGCGCTGTTTATGTCGCTTAAACGTAAATTTTCCTATTCAGCGTGGACGGAATGGGAAGAACCGTATAAAAACGCCGACGAAAAAGCGTTGCGAGATTTTGGGGAAGAACACGCCGAAGAAATTGAGTTTTGGCAATTCACGCAGTACGCTTTTTTAAAACAATGGAACGCGCTCAAAGCCTACGCGCACGCCAAAGGCGTGGAGATTATGGGGGATATGCCTATCTACGTTTCCGCCGATAGCGTGGAGAGTTGGAAATACCGTAAAGATTTGTTTATGCTTGATAGCGAAGGGAATATTTCCTTGCGAGCAGGCGTACCGCCCGACGCGTTTTCGGAAGACGGTCAGCTTTGGGGTAATCCCGTTTACGAATGGTCGAAGATGGAAAAAGACGGCTACCGTTGGTGGAAAGAGCGGATTGACTATGCGTTCACTCTGTTCGATATCGTTCGGATAGACCATTTTCGTGGGTTCGATAGGTTTTTCGTCGTGGAGCAGGGGGAAGAAACGGCAAAGAACGGTCGGTGGTTGCAAGGACCGGGCGAAAAACTGTTTAAGGGCTTAAAAAAACGCCGTATCGTTGCGGAAGATTTGGGAATGATCGACGAAAGCGTTCGGGAACTTATGAAAAATACCGGATATCCCGGTATGAAAATCTTGCTCTTTTCTTTCGACGGAAAAACCGA
>JAEIGA010019083.1_pt1 | contig 10455 bp, 8 predicted proteins | sample 9270691 | NCBI WGS metagenome assembly JAEIGA01 (sample SAMN17057246, study PRJNA624740) | gut metagenome | biome: biome; isolation source: fecal sample | host: Bos grunniens | place: China: Xizang | collected 2019
AACACGAAACCAGACATCTCATCCATGAAATCAGCCGAAATCGTGGATGGGAACACGAAACCAGACCTCTCGTCCACGAAAAACCCCGAAAGTGTCACTGTCTGGAACTTTCGGGGCTTATTGTCTTATTTACGGCCGCTGGCTGCAATCATACTTGTAAGGGTTTCATTGAACTCATCGGCTGCAGCGAGCTGCTCTACTGTCAGATGCATTCTGTAACGCCAGTAGTGACGGGAATTAGCCGGCACATTGATGCGTTCTGCATTAGGATCGTCACGTCTGAGGGAACCGTCCATCGAGAGCCAGTCCTGAAGAGGAAGCACTGTCAGCATTGCAGGAGACCACAGGTGCTGGTCGAGAATCTGACGGCAGATCCATGGCTCGCAATAATATGGAGTCTCACCCTGTCCACCGAGCATCTGATGGAAGAACTGGTCAGTGACCTCACGATCCTCCTCCCACCATGCACGCACAGGATTCATGTCATGAGTCGAAGTCGTGCAGACAGACAGGTATGGATAGTTAGCAGGATGGGCAAATGTCTCTTCAACAGATTTAGGCATACGCTGGATCTCAAGCGAAAGAATCCTGAGGTCCGCCATCACCTGAGGCACAGTGGCAGGAATCATTCCGAGGTCCTCGCCGCAAGCAAGCATTCCGGTTGAGTCCAGAAGTGCAGGAAGCTTCTGCATGGCCTTATCCTTCCAGAACTCATTGTTGCGACGGTAGAAGAAGTCGTTATAGAGACGATCGAATGCAGCACGACGATAAGCATCCAGGAAATGATACGACTGCGTCTTATGGGCGCCGATCTTAGGATGGTAGAATTCCTCCTGACGAGGGTCCTGTATGAAAAGGTCACCATCCTTCACATCAAATCCCTGACTCTGAAGTTCATGTGCATGATATGGCAGTGCCGGGCTGAAATATCCGTCAAGTCCGCTCCTGGTCCAGAGAGGAATCTCCCAGATACGGAAGAATCCCAGGATGTGGTCAATGCGGAATGCATCAAAATATTCGGACATCTTGGCAAGACGTGACTTCCACCATGCATATCCGTCCTCAGCCATCTTCTCCCAGTTGTATGTAGGGAAGCCCCAGTTCTGTCCGTCCTCAGAGAATGCATCAGGTGGTGCACCCGCCTGAGAATCCATATGGAAGAGCTCAGGATAGAGCCACGCATCGACACTTGTACGGCTGATTCCGATAGGAAGGTCACCCTTGAAGATAACACCCTTCGAATGGGCATATGCGCACACCTCCGAAAGCTGAAGATCCAGGTGGTACTGTACGAAACACCAGAAGTCGATCTCTGTCTTATGCTCTTCACAGAATGCAGCAACCTTCTTCTTATTATACTTGGCATACCCCTTCCACTTCGAGAAGTCAGGAGTTCCGTTAAGGTCACGGAGCACGCAGAAGGCCGCATATGGAAGCAGCCAATGCGCATTGCCGCTGACAAAAGTCTGGTAACCCTTTGTTGCAGACAGTTTCTTGAATGTCTTGTCAAATGCCTTGTGGAGATATGCGAGCTTGGCATTGTTCACACGCTCGTAATCTATCTGATCAAGCGCATTGAGCTCAGCCTGAAGCGCCTTATACTCCTGGTCGACCTTCACACCAGCTGCAGGAAGATTGATGAACTGAGGATGAAGGGCGAATGTCGAATTAGGGTTGTATGGATATGAGTCCTCCCATGTATGGAGCATTGTAGTGTCATTGATCGGGAGAAGCTGGAGAATGCTCTGACCTGTCGCCGCAGCCCAGTCAACCATCTTCTTGAGATCATAGAACTCACCCACGCCGAAATCGTCCTCCGTACGGAGAGAGAACACAGGGATGGCCGTACCGGCACCCTTCCAGTTCCTTCCGCTGAACTTCACCTGCAGATCCGCCTCCACAATTACCTCTCCCTTGCGAGGAACCGAAGCGAACCAGCGGTTCTCACCATCTGCCCATGCCACAGGAGCAAGTGTATCCTTGTCTGCCACTACGATCTTATATGAGAACGGTTCGGTAACATTGAGAGCAAGCGTCCACATAGGATACGCACTGCCGTCAAACGGAACCACCTTCGTCCAATCCTTGAGAGTATTGCCGCTTCCGGCCAATGCAAGAACCTCGTTCGGGCGGAGAGCAGGAGCCGCAACCTTGAAGAGCACATTCGCACCCTTTGGCGCCTTCTTTGCCTTCTCCGGTTTCCTGCCGAATATCGCCTTGATAAATGCAGACGAATAGAACGGTGAATCTGCCGGACGATCGTTCCACCTGTCATAGACTGTAAGGATTTCAGGCTCCATGCCTGCAGGAAGATTCAGCACATGCTTCTTCCATTCTGTACGCACAGTGCAGCCTTCGCGAACCACCTCGTAGGAATATTCCATTCCGTCGGCAACAGATGCGCATGAGACCTCGCCTTCCCAAAGCCCCTCTGAAGCATAAGCCAGAGGATGGCGCGCGCCTCCAAGACAGAGGACGATTTCTTCGCCCCATGCTGTCCTGTATTCAATGCTGATATTGAGTTTCATATTATGATGTTATTTGCTGTTTCTTTCCTATATGCTTCAATTCTTCATCTTCTGCCAGTTGAGAACAGGAAGAATGAAGGATACCAGCGAGGCCACCACCCAGAAGATAGCTACCGGCGTGAAATCATAAATATCCACACCATCTATCTGAGTCATGTTTCCCTGAATAAGGTAGCCACTGGCTATATCCTGGATTCCAGCCGCCACATAACTGGATATGCCGACGATTCCAAGAGCTGCTCCTGTCGCCTTCCTCGGCACGATATCGACAGCCATAAGACCCGCAACGATACAATAGAGGACACCTACCGACAGGCTAAACAAAGATACATAAAAGATGTTGAGTAAAAAGCCTCCTCCGACGAACAGGAAGAGAATCAGGGACAGACTGCTCAAAATCCCGGACAGAATGGCAGGGCTGACCCTGTCGCCACGGAAAACACGGTCCGAAAGCCAGCCGGCAAATACGGTTCCGGCCACACCGAACACTGCCGAGAAAGCTATGACCTGAGTAGCCTGTTCCAGGCTGAATGCGCGTACCTTCTGAAGGAAAAGCACACCCCAGCCGGCGACCGCATATTTGGTTATGTAAATGAATGCGCTTGACAAAGCTATCACCCACACTCCCGGATGTCTGAATATGTTCTTCTGAAGTTCACGTGTAGGCATCTTGTCCTCTTTTGTCAGCCCCTCTCCCGAGAGTTCCTGCACAGAAGGCAGTCCCTTGCTCTCCGGAGTATCAGAAACATACAACAGTATGACAAGAGAACCAACAAGACCTGCAGCAGAAGCCGCAATGAAGCCCCACTGCCATCCGAAGGCCGCAACCACAGCTCCCGTCACAATGAAGGACACCGCCTCGCCAAGATAAGGTGTGGCGCTGAAAATACCGTAGTAAGTGCCTCGCTTGGACTGAGGGAACCACCTCGAAAGACAGATCACACCAGGAGGAGAACCCATGGACTGAGCCCATCCGTTCACTCCCCACAGAATGGCGAAGAGCATGAAGACAAGCACAGCAGGAACAGCATTTACACCGTTCAGCAATCCCAAGGCCCCCATGACCAGATTCACTACTGAAGATACGAGAAGGCCGGTAGCCATAAACCTGCGCACATTGCAGTAATCAGCAATGAATCCGTTAAGGAACTTGCCCACTGCATATACGAAAAGCAGGGCCGAACCTACCAGACCCAACTGACCGGCGGTCATGACTCCTTCGTCGATCAAAGGCTGCTTGACCACACTCAGGCTCATCCTGCAGACATAATACAGACTGTATGCTACAGCAGCACCCCAGAAAGTCCTGCGTCTGAGAATCCTGTAGTTCTCAGGCACCGCTTCCTGGGGCAACTTATCCGCTGAAGGCTTACTTATTCTATAGAATGAGTACAGGCCCATATTTCATGCTTAGATTTCCTGCTTCTTTCTCTTCCAGTTGAAAAGAGGGAGAATCATCGAGATGAATGCAGCACCGATCCAAAGATAACCTACAGGACCAAAGTCAATGATCTTCACTCCATCCACGATTGTAGTGTTATTATCAATAAGAATACCGCTGACGATATCCTGAGTCGACGCGAAGATGTAGCTTACCAGACCGACGATTCCGAGAGCAGCACCTGAAGCCTTACGTGGCACAAGGTCAACTGCCATAAGACCACCTACGAAACAGATAAGCACTCCGATTGCAAGACCTCTGAGAACCATTGCAAATACGTTGATAGCCACGCTGTCGCCACCATAGAGGAAGATGACCAGAGAAATCACATGGAGAATACCTGCAACCAAGGCAGGAACCATTCTGTCACTCTTGAACACCTTGTCTGAAATCCATCCTGAAAGTACTGTACCGAAGATTCCGCACCATGCATTGATCGAGATGATCATAGTAGCCTCAGTAGTAGAGAAGCCCTTTCCCTCGAGCACGAGAGTACCCCATCCGTTCACCGCATAACGGCTGATGTACATGAATCCGCTTGCCAATGCAAGGAACCATACACCCGGATTCTTGAAAACAGCCTTCTGGATTCTCTTCGTCTCAGCATCAGCATCAGCCTTGGCAGCAGCCGCATTTGCAGCTTTATAAGCCATTTCCGCATCATACTGTTCCTGTGTCTTCTCGTTTGTCAGCACCTCTACCGGTGGAAGTCCCTTGCTCTCCGGAGTATCATGCATGAAGAAGATGATTATCAGCACACCGATCACACCTGCAATCGCAGAACCGACAAAACCCCACTGCCAGCCGGCAAGACCTACAAGGGCTCCGCAGAACACAAACGAAAGTCCCTCTCCGATATTATGGCTTGAAGAGAAGAATCCGTAATATGTACCTCGAATACTGAGAGGATACCACCTCGAAAGACCGATGACAGCCGGAGAAGTACCCATAGACTGTGACCATCCGTTAAGAGTCCAAAGGAAGCAGAGCAGAAGAACAAGTCCGCTGCTTGCTGCACCCACCGCCGTATTCCACATACCTGTAAGTCCGAACACGAGGTTAGCGAATGCCGACACAAGGAGACCTGTTGCCATGAATCTCTTGATGTTGCTGCGGTCTGCGAGGATACCGTTTACAAACTTACCTGCAGCATATGCATAAAGAAGGCATGAGCTTATGGCACCAAGCTGAGTAGCAGTCAGGAAGTCCTCTTGAATGATCGGACCTTTTACAACATTGAGACCGGTACGGCATACATAATAAAGGCTGTATCCGAGGGTTCCTGCAAGGAATGTCTGGAATCTCAAGGACTTGTAGACCTTTTCCTGCTTCTGAACAGGTACCATCTCTTCAGAAGGGCTGCTGACTTTGTAAAAATTCTTAAACATAATATGATGGTTGTTTTAGTTGTCAAAATCGTACAAAGTTACCATTTTTTAGTAAATTCGCGTCGTATTGTTGAAAAAATCAATCATTTAACAACTTTAAGATATGAAAAAGACACTATCACTGATTGCCATTGCATTATTATGCATTTCTGCAGCGGCCCAGACTCCGAAGAACGTGAAGTATGTCTTCACTGAAGCTTCAGACCTCAACCTGATCGGAAAGATCCATGAGGACACTCCTAACCCTTACCACAGAGTGGACACAGTCAAGTACAAGGGCTTCACAAAAGGAGAGAACATCCAGGTCAGATGCTCTGCAGGACTAGCCGTGCTCTTCACCACAAACTCGAGCACAATCTCCGTTCAGACGGAGTACGGATGGCAGAATTACAACCCGGTAAGCACAATGCCTATCGCATACCGCGGATATGACCTGTACATCAAGGATAAGAAGGGCCAATGGGTATGGGCAGCTTCCGGAGCCAAGACAAAGGAACAAAGCGCAGAGAATCTCGTACTGATCAAGAACATGGACAAGTCCGAGAAGGAGTGCATGCTTTACCTCCCGATCTATTCAGAACTGTACTCATGCAAGATCGGTATAGAGGAGGGCGCTCAGATCAAGTCTCTCGCATCACCTTTCAGACATCGCGTAGGAATCTTCGGTTCGAGCTTCACACACGGAATCAGCACCAGCAGGCCTGCCATGAGTTACCCTATGCAGCTGATGCGTTGGACAGGAATCCAGTTCCTCAGCCTCGGATGCAGCGGCAACTGCAAGATGCAGCCATACTTTGCCGATGTGCTTTGCGACGCAAAGGTTGACGCTCTGGTATTCGATGCATTCTCAAACCCTGGTGCAAGCATGATCGAAGACAGACTCTTTACATTCATTGAGAAGATACAGACCGCTCATCCTGACATTCCTCTTATCTTCCAGCAGACCATCTATCGCGAAAGAAGAAACTTCGACGATGCTACCGACAAGAATGAGAGCGCAAAGCAGAAAATGGCCGCAAAACTGATGAAGGAGGCATGCAGAAAGTATAAGAATGTATATTTCATCCAGACCAACGCCACTGACAGACTCCACGAGACCTCTGTCGACGGCACTCACCCTGGCGACTACGGCTATACACTCTGGGCAGAATCTATCGAGAAGCCGCTCCTGAAGATCCTCAAGAAATACGGCATCCAGTAATTTGTAAACACCGACCTTATGGGTTCATAAGATCGGTGTTTACAAAACCGTTGATCTCTTGTATCAGCTCGACTGATGCGAGAGATCTTATTTTTATGTCTTCAGTACAATCCGGAGCCTCAGCCGCAGCCCTGTAAAGGTTTATAGCCTCTCCGAACCTTCTGTTCCTACGCAGTTCCTGGGCCTGCTCAAATAACTCACCCGCCTTCACGCTTCAGAATATTTATAAATCAGACGGAGATTATCAGAGGTGACATGCCACCCCCGGCTAGGGGGTGCCCACGGAGTGGGCGGGGGTCACCGGAGATAACTCCGTCTGATTTATCTATGAATATTAGACCAGTCCTGAGAATCCCATGAACGCCATAGCCAGAAGACTGGCAGTGATCAGGGCGATCGGAATCCCCTTGAAAGGTTTAGGAACGTCATTCATCGCAAGCTGCTCGCGGAGACCTGCAAAAAGCACCATCGCAAGACCGAAACCGAGAGAAGTCGAGAACGCATACCAGGCAGCCTGACCGAGGTTGAAGTCCTTTGTAACCACCGTGAGGGCAACACCAAGCACTGCACAGTTTGTGGTGATCAGAGGAAGGAAGATACCAAGAGCCGAATATAGCGCAGGGCTGATCTTCTTCAGAACGATCTCCACCATCTGCACGAGAGCCGCGATCACAAGGATGAACGAGATAGTCTGCAGGAACTCAAGACCGAAAGCCGCCAGGAGCATGTTGAGCAGATAGGTGACCACGGTTGCAAGAGTGATCACGAAACACACTGCCATCGACATGCCGGCTGCAGTGCTGAGTTTATTGGAGACACCCAGGAACGGGCACACTCCAAGGAACTGAGCAAGCAGGATATTGTTAACGAATATCGCTGATATGAATATGATTGCAAATTCTGCCATAACTGTTTTTCTTTAAAATAAGCTTCCACACAAAAATGTGCAGCAGTTTATTTAGTAGTCAATTTCCTGAATATTACGATAAGGTAGCCCAGCGCCAGGAAAGCACCCGGAGCAAGCACGAATGCCAGGATACCGTCACCCTCGATGAACTTGAATCCGAAAGCAGAACCACTTCCGAGAATCTCACGCACAAGACCGAGGATAGTAAGCGACATTGTAAATCCAAGTCCTATTCCAAGACCGTCGAGTGCAGAGTCCACCACTCCGTTCTTGTTCGCGAATGCCTCCGCACGTCCGAGGACGATACAGTTTACCACGATCAGAGGAATGAACAGACCGAGAGTCTCATATACATCCGGAACATATGCCTGCATGACGAACTGAAGCAAGGTCACGAAAGTAGCGATCACGACGATATACGAAGGGATGCGCACCTTATCAGGAATATATGCCGCTATAGCCGAAATCACGATATTGGAGAGGATGAGGACGAACATTGTGGCAAGTCCCATGCTCATACCATTGATGGCCGAAGTGGTAGTAGCCAAAGTCGGACACATACCCAGAAGGAGAACAAATGTAGGGTTCTCCTTTATAAGGCCTTTAGTTATAAGTTGAAATTTTCCCATTTTATGTTCCTCCATTATTTAGATGTCTCTGTTTCGCCAGTAGCACCTGATGTTGTATCAAGAAGCATAGGTGTTCCTGCTATGGTGTGGAACACATTGACAGCAGTAGCCAGACCGTTGGCATAAGCCCTTGATGTAATGGTAGAAGCAGTAATCGCGTCAACATCACCGCCATCCTTCCTTACAGCAAGTTTCTTCACAGACGGGTCAAAATTCTGGAACTGAACTGAAAAGGCCGGTTCCACACACTTTGCACCAAGACCTGGAGTCTCAGCCTGAGAAAGAACCTTGGTATTCCAGATCACACCTTCTGCATTGAATCCGACCTTGATGGCGATAGGACCACCGAAGCCGAGGGCTGACACATTGATTGCACATCCGGCTGTGTTTCCCTGCTCGTCATATGCAAGATTATAAGTATAGGTCTGACCATTCATTTCAACGGTACGTTCTTCCTCGATGGCAACGGCCGAACTTGGGAGAACTTCCTTTATAGCAGCCTCGTTCTTAGCGGCTGCAGCTGCTGCGATAGGCTCTGCAGTAAGAGCATATACTCCTGCAAGAAGGCCCGAGCAGACAAGACAGATTGCCAGAAGGCAAAGGGTCATGTTCTTGAATGATGATTGTACTGCCATGGCTTACCTCCCGTATTTTTTAGCGTGGCACACCTTGTTGATAAGCGGAACCACAGAGTTCATGATAAGGATAGCGAATGACACTCCCTCGGGATATGCACCGAAGTAACGGATGAGCATTGTAAGAACACCGATGCCGGCTCCGAAGATCACTCCGCCCCAGTTGCTCATAGGAGAAGTCACATAATCGGTAGCCATGAAGATGGATCCGAGAAGGAGACCTCCGGTGAGAAGGTTGAATACAGGATCTGTGTATTCTGCCGGATTGATTGCCCAGAAGATTCCCGAGAATACAGCCACAGTCACCCAGATCGAAACAGTGATATAAGGGCGGATCACCCTGCGTGCAAGCAGATATACGAAACCTGCAAGAAGGGCAAGAGCAGAAAGCTCACCTGCAGAACCTCCGATATTGAGGAAGAGCATGTTCAAATAATCCATTCCCTCTACTGCAGCCACGCCGCCCTCGCCTACAAGGCCGAGAGGTGTAGCTCCGGTATATGCATCAGCCATAGCATTCGATACAAATCCGGCAGGCTTTGTCCAGTCGGTCATGTATGTAGGGAATGAGATCAGGAGGAATACACGACCTGCAATAGCAGGGTTGAAGAGATTCTGACCAAGACCTCCGAAAGTCATCTTGGCAACTCCGACAGCTACCACAGCACCGATGAAGACCACCCACCAAGGTGTAGTTGCAGGAAGATTGAGTGCAAGAAGGACACCGGTGATGACTGCCGACCAGTCACCTACGGTACATGCCTTCTTCAGCATATATTTTGTGATCAGGAACTCCAGCAACACGCATGAAGCCACACTCACGCCCAGCACGAGAAGCTCTGACCATCCATAGAAGAGGACGGACACTGCCACTGCCGGAAGGAGGGCGATCACGACGTCACGCATAAGACTCTTTGTAGAAGTACTTGTATGAAGATGCGGTGACGGTGAAACTAAAAGTTTATCCATTTCTTTACTTTATTAGTTATCGATTTACCTTTTTCCCCTGCCTCGTATAATTCCGATTACATCACCCTTTGCTAGACGGATGATATCCAGGAGAGGAATATTTGCAGGACAGCTGAAGAGACAGCATCCGCATTCGATGCAGTCCTGAACGGCGTTCTCTTCAAGTTCGTCCATCATGCCGTTGCGGGCATACTTCTGGAGCAGGAACGGCTCCAGACCCATAGGACAAGCCTCCGCACATTTTCCACAGCGGATACAAGCCGACTCCTCGCCACGCACGGTCTGCTCTGCAGTGAGATAAAGGAGTGATGAAGATCCCTTGACTGTCGTAGCCTCCATGTTGGAAATGGCCTTACCCATCATAGGACCGCCGCTGATGATCTTTACCGCTTCCTGAGGGATTCCGCCTGCATACTCTGCGATATAAGAAAGAGGCATACCTATACGGAACTTGTAGTTATGCTGGTTCGCCATAGGAACGCAGTCTCCTGTCACGGTAAGCACATTTGTGACGAGAGGCATAGTCTTCTGGACAGCCTCATAAACAGCAAGTGAAGTGGCAACGTTCTGAACCACAGCACCAACATCGATAGGGAGACCCATAGACTTGACCTGACGGCCCATCACCGCATCGATGAGCTGCTTCTCACCTCCCTGAGGATACTTCGTCTTGAGAACCATCACGGATATGCCGTCATATCCTTTGGCTGATGCCTGAAGTTCAGCTACAGCAGCCTTCATGGCAGCGATAGCCTCA